>ENA-UONV01000617-UONV01000617.1-human-gut-metagenome-genome-assembly--contig:-CS4-NODE-617-length-38695-cov-6.215217_pt1 | contig 38695 bp, 22 predicted proteins | sample MGYA00242461_ERZ724008 | MGnify/ENA metagenome assembly ERZ724008 | reverse complement strand
TCAATCTTTACCTGAGTAAATGGCTGTCTATGACCATTCTTTTTGTGGTATCCGGTTTTTCTCTTATATCTGTAAACAATAACCTTTTTACCTTTGCCCTCAGCTACTACTGTTGCAGAAACAGAAGCACCGTCTACGGTAGGAGTACCTACTTTTGTCTCCTTGTCACTTACTACTAATACCTGGTCAAAAGTAACAGTCTGTCCGGCTTCCACGCCAAGTTTCTCAACTTTGATCACGTCGCCTTCTTCTACTTTATACTGTTTACCACCGGTTGCTATAATTGCGTACATATAGCACCTCCTATAAATTTACTCGCCAACTACGGCGCCTGCCTTATGTAAAAATGGGCAGAACTATAACCTCGTTGTGCGGCATACTTCTATACTATACCATCTCATGCACATTGTGTCAAGAGATTTTCTTTATAAAATATCAGTTTTTACAAAATTTTTTATGAATTCTAAAATCCCCACAGACAACTGCCTGTGGGGATCTGAATTTCAAAATAATTTTTGGATTATTTATCTTCCGGTGTATGCCATACCCAGTCACGTACTTCCGGAAGATCGATACCTTCTTCGTGGATGTACTGTTTGTGAGCTACGAGCATATCGTTCATCTTCTGGATCAAGAAGGAACCTTTGTTTCCAAGCTGTGGAAGGTTCTCGATGACAGATTTTGTCAAGTTGAAACGGTCGATCTTGTTCTGAACTCTCATGTCGAATGGAGTTGTGATCGTACCCTCTTCCTGATATCCAAATACATGAAGATTACGGTTTGTTCTATAGTATGTCAACTCATGAATCAAAGTTGGGTATCCGTGGAATGCGAAGATGATTGGTTTATCTTTTGTAAAGATAGCATCATATTCTGCATCTGTCAATCCGTGAGGATGTTTGGAGTTGGATTCCAGTTTCATAAGGTCAACTACGTTTACAAAACGGATCTTGAGGTCAGGAATGTTGTCACGAAGGATTGTAACAGCAGCCAATGCCTCTTTGGTAGGTGTATCACCGCAGCATGCAAGTACTACATCCGGCTCTTCGCCCTGATCGTTACTTGCCCATTCCCAGATACCGATACCCTGAGAACAATGTTTTACAGCCTGCTCCATAGTCAGCCACTGGTGACTTGGGTGCTTGGATGCTACGATTACGTTTACATAGTTCTTACTTCTGATACAGTGATCGAAGCAGGAAAGCAGACAGTTAGCGTCTGGTGGCAGATACATACGAACAACATCTGCTTTTTTGTTAGCGATGTGATCGAGGAATCCAGGATCCTGATGTGTAAATCCGTTGTGGTCCTGCTGCCATACGTTGGATGTAAGAAGAAGGTTCAAGGAAGCGATCTTCTGTCTCCATGGAAGTTCGGATGTAACTTTCAGCCATTTTGCGTGCTGAGCAGCCATAGAGTCTACTACACGGATAAACGCTTCGTAAGAAGCGAAGAATCCATGACGACCGGTCAAGAGATATCCCTCTAACCATCCTTCGCACATATGCTCACTCAAGTAGGAGTCCATGATACGTCCATCGTTTGCGAGTTTATCATCATCATCGTATTTTTCAGCCATGAAGTCACGGTTTGTAGCTTCAAATGCATGATACAGACGGTTAGACATTGTCTCGTCCGGTCCGAAAATACGGAAGTTCTTTGTCTCTTCGTTCAATTTGAAGATATCACGTACAAATGCACCCAGTTCGATCATATCCTGTTTTTCAACAGAACCCGGTTTTGGTACATCTACACCATACTCACGGAAGTCTGGGAGACGAAGATCTCTCAGCAAAAGACCACCATTTGCATGTGGGTTTGCACTGATACGTGCATCACCAACTGGTGCAAGTGCTTTCAATTCTGGGATCAGCTGAGCATTCTCATCGAACAGCTCTTCCGGTTTGTAGCTGAGCAACCATTCTTTCAACTGCTCTAAATGTTCCGGTTTCTCCATTGTGATAGGCACCTGGTGAGCACGGAAAGAATCTTCGATCTTATTTCCGTCATCATCAAATTTAGGACCTGTCCATCCCTTAGGAGTACGAAGAACGATCATTGGCCAGATTGGGCGCTCTGTGTTACCATTTTCACGAGCATCTTTCTGGATTGCTTTGATCTTTTCTACTGCTGTATCAAGAGCTTCTGCCATCTTACGGTGCATGTTCATGATATAGTTGGCATCATCTTTGTTGTCTTCTACAAAGATTGGCTCCCATCCGCATCCCTTAAAGAAGTCTTCTACTTCTTCATGAGAAATACGAGCAAATACAGTAGGGTTGCTGATCTTGTATCCGTTTAAGTGAAGGATTGGAAGAACCGCACCGTCAGTAACAGGATTCAAGAATTTATTACAATGCCAAGCTGTAGCAAGGGGACCTGTCTCAGCTTCACCATCACCTACGATAGTAGCTGTGATCAGACCTGGGTTATCAAATACAGAACCGAATGCATGAGCGATGGAGTAACCAAGCTCACCACCTTCGTTGATAGAACCAGGAGTCTCCGGTGCTACGTGGCTGGAAATACCGCCTGGGAAAGAGAACTGTTTGCAGAGTCTCTTCATACCTTCAATATCTTCACTTACGTTTGGATAAATCTCACTGTAGTGTCCTTCCAAATAGGAGTTTGCTACGAAGAAGTTTCCACCGTGACCAGGACCGGAAATCAATACCATATCCAAATCATATTTTTTGATAGCTCTGTTTAAATGCGTATAAACAAAGTTCTGTCCCGGAACTGTACCCCAGTGACCTACGATTTTTTTCTTTACCTGATCTCTTGTGAGAGGCTCACGTAAAAGAGGGTTGTCAAGCATGTAAAGCTGAGCTGCTGCTAAATAGTTTGCTGCACGCCAATAAGCATTCATTTTTTCCAAATACTCATCAGTCAATGGCAGCTTTTCTGGACAATCATTCATGTTTGCCATTTTCATTTTGCTCCTTCCAAATTCTGTTTTTATTCGATCTGCTCTCTTTGTATGCGTTATGTAACACTTGAAAAAAGGCAGTTTCGATAGCTTTTTGAGTAGAAAAACCGCAATGGTCTTTCACTACACCGCTTTCCATTATACCATATAATTCATTTTCAGCAAGTTTTTTTTAAGATTTTATCAAAATTATTGTAAAATGCACAAATTTTGTCGTCTTTTTGAAAATAATTGTGCATTTTAGCTAATTCACTTCATCTAACGCCGATAACGTCTGCATATAATACCCCGCCGGAAGCACAAACATAAGCAGGATAAACGCCGCAAATGCCAGCATAAACAATATATATATGATCCAGGCAGCCACATTCTGCGCCTTCTGCAAATGAAGCCCGAAAAATCCTTTGCGCTGAAGAAGCCACGCACTGAAGCAAAGCAGGATCGCCGCGAAACTGATAACCGCTCCGGACACACGTCCTTTTGCCTGATAATGAAGAGAAATCTCATTGGTGCCCTCTTTCACGGGAATCGTCATCATTCCGCCGATCGAAGTCACTTTTTCCGACACATCCTCTCCGTTTACTTTACATTTCCAATTTTCGTCATACGGAACCGGAATAAATACCGATCCGGCTTTGGCATCTTTTAACGTAAAAGACGCACCGCTGTTTTTCTGCTTCAACTCCGTTACCTGCATTCCCTGGTTTTTCAACGTATCTGCGGTCTGTTCCAGCAAAGAATAATCCAACGTTCCCAGATGCAGATCCGTTACGGCTGCATTTGTCGCAAACTGAACCGTGACCGTTTCATTTTTAAATGCGCCGAGGCAGACCAGTCCGTTACAGAAATCGCTTGGATACTGTTCATTTTCATAGTAATACGAAGCCGGAATTTTAACCGGTGTACCATTGACATAAATTGTCACCGGGTTTTCTCCCGTATTCGTTCCATAAAAGTACAATACCTGCGTGTTTTCTCCGACCGTCAACGTCGCTGTTCCATTTTGAATCTGCCCGCTGATATCTGTGATCAACGGCTGTTCCTCTCCGGAGACAGCGCGGAACAGATCATTTTGTGTCGCAAATTTATCATAAGAAGCCTCCAATGACTCGACATTGCTCTGAACAGCAAACGGAAATTGAAGTTTCATTTTGTACAATGACAGGGAATCATCTTTTCCCCCATCCACGTCCTTTACCTTGTCATAAAGAAGCGGTGGAAGTTCTCTCTCGCTGAAGGCATCCCGAATCTGAAATAAACTGTCGCTAAATACGGTTCCACCGGTGTCCAGCAGCTGCGTCCAGTTAATCGTATACCCAAGGGCGGAATACATCGGCTGCAGATTTGGATTCAGCACATGCCAGTAATTGGAAATCGCCTGTCTTCCCAGAACGATTGAATATTGGATATGGTCCACTTTATAATCCATATTTTTAATGCGTTCAAACGGCTCTGTTTCGGTATCAAGACTGTTAGACAAAGAATTCGCCGCTTCCAAATACTGCGCATCGTAAACCGTAACATTATCTTTATTTGGGGCAAAACTGATCAGAGATGTTCCAATCAACTCCGCACACAAAAGCAGGACAATAATCGGTTTTCCTTTTTTCACTTTGAAAAAGACGATGTACGCGACCAGAAAAACAATTTCCAATGCCACACATAAAAAGCCGTCTTTTAATGTTTCATAATCGGGATTTGCGCAGTAAGACGCATATCGGTTTTTCCATACCAAGGTCATGATGATGGTCGTCATCAAAGCAGCGGCAGCCAGCAAAATCCCCTTCTTCTGCCGAACTTTTTTAACCGCTTGAATCTTGCTCTTTTCATAATTATCCGCGAGCAGGCAGACGGCAAAATCAACGAGGGAAAATGTGATCACAAAAATAAATCTTACCGGCCAGCAGGCGCGGCTTCCCCCATGCCACAAAAGCTCCGTCCCCGGCACGATGACAGAAACTGCCAGCAGAATCACACGAAGGATCTGTGCTCTGTAACGTTTCCACTTCTCTTTCGCTGCTCCTTTTCCGGTAACGAGAAGAAATAGAATCGCCGCCAGCGGAAGAGCCATATTGACCACCAGCCGCTGCACATCTTTCCATTCCGTTTCGCTCCAGGCCGCCTTAACCGCCGTCTGATACGTCTGCAAAAACCCGCCGGTCTGCGTTCTTGATGTATTGGAAATGCCATTTAATGCCGGGATCGTAATGACCGCACTCAAAAGACAGCCCGCTACAACCGCAACAAACAACCGGAGAACGGTCTCTTTTTGATCCGAACGTTTTCCTTTCGATCCCAAAAAGATACGAAGTCCGCTTGTAAAAAACAGGAAAATGCAGAGAATCGCCCCGGTATACACATTGCTGATCATTGCCCACGCAAGCACTATGATAAAAAAGCGGCTTTTCTTTTTCTCCATCAACCGGTCAAGACCGATCATTAAGAGCGGCAGGAAAAAAGCCGCGTCCATAACGAGCATAATCTGGAAATGAACCAGACTGGCTGCCCCAAAAGCGTACAATACGCTTCCCAAAATCGGAACGATGGACGGAATCTTATATTTGCGGAGATAAAAATACATCGCAAAAGCAAGGCCGATCATTTTCAATAAGATAAAGATATTGGCATAATAATACAATGCCCCACGCGGACACAAATACAACAGTAGATTAAGAGGGCACAATATAGAACTCAGTGATGCTGCCCCGGAAATATCCATTCCCAATGCGGAATTCCACGTAAAAAACGGACTTGCTTTTCCATGCAGCACATCCAACATATAGTACATTCCATTGGGAATCGTCTGCTGCACCATATCCCCTCGCGCGATCGAATGCTCTCCAAAAGGAAAAATCCCGTTTGCCGCGTAAGCAAGCAGAACGACCACACTGATCACGGCTGCAATGATCCCAAGATCCTTTGCTGTCGCTGCCATCTGTTTTTTATCTTTCTTCTGAATCCAAGTTTTCCAATAACTCATAAGTTCCTCCTTTTCCCTTTCCCAAAAGTTCATACAACGGTTTCCGTACTTTCTTTCTGGTAATTTCTACCAGTCCCAACGCTGTCATATCAATGACTTTTGCCGGCACATGGTCTTTTTCCATCTCCTGTTCCAGCAATTTCAGCAATTCCTCGACATGGGCGCTTTCTTCCATATCAATGAAATCGATCAAAATGATCCCGGACAGATTGCGAAGCCGCATCTGCCTCGCCGCCTCGACCGCCGCTTCTTTGTTCAGTTTAAAAAAGGTATGTTCTTTGTTCCGTTTTCCCTGAACCGCCTTTTCCGTATTGACATCAATCACCGTCAATGCTTCCGTCGGCTCAATGACAAGAGAACCACCGCTTTTTAACCAAACATGCTTTTTGAAACATTTTTCCAATTTGGAAGAAATTCCCAGTAATTTATCCAAAGGGTAATTGTCTTCGTAGAAGCAGATCGTTTCTTCCTGTAGCTGCGGATCCTTTTTTAATTCCTCAAAAATGCCTTTTTGATCGGTTATAATGCGGTCAAAATAATGGTTTCCGCTTGCTTTGATGTATTTCACCAATTCCCGCTCGGCACCATATAATTTTGAAAAGCACGTGCGGTGAGGTGCCTTTTTGCGAAGTTCCCGCATCTGTTCCAACAAGGCATGACATTCTTTTATAATCGCATCATCGCTTGCATTTTGACACGTCGTCCGCAGAATCATTCCATATTCTTCTCCGGCAAACTGCGAAAGAATACGTTCCATCCTCTCCCGCTGCAAAGAATCGGTTATTTTTTTTGAAATATTTTTTGTCGTAATATCGGTCGTAATAACCGCATACATCCCTGCCAGCTCCAGTTTCCGCGAACAGACCGGCTGTTTGCTTTTCACCGCCGGCTTTATGATCTGAACCGGAAATTCCATTCCCTGCATAACCTCAGAAAATTCTTCTTTCTTTAACGGCAGATAACACATATTGTTTTTGGTCACTTCCAAAAACGCCGCCTGAATATTCGGAACCACATTTTTTACTTTGGCAAGATAAATGTCGCCGGTTGCAATCGTCTGCTCTGCCTCTGACGGTTCCACGATAATGTCATACAGTTCGTTTCCCTGAAAAACAGCGGACAAAAGATGATTTTTGTAAAGGATTACAGCAAGTTGTCTCTCTATCATTCGGAAGCGGCTCCTTCCTCATCCATAAAATACATCTGAAGTCTGTGAATCTGGTAGGAATACGGTCGAAACTGCGCCTGTACATAGTGCTCAAATGCCTGCAGAACGTGTTCCGGTTTGATGTTGATCGAACTACCGGAAGTCAGCTGTAAAAACAGGCAGTCTTCACTGTCGAATTCATTGTGAAGTTCCGGAAGTGCCTCGCCCGTCTTTTCTTCAAATGTTTCACGGGTAAATGCGTACTGCTGAATATACGGTTTGATATCCATCTCTTTTTCGCTCTTTTTTGTCTTTTTTAAAATGATGATCTGCGGCTGTTGCATAAATGCTTCAAACATTTCCGGTAACGAAAATTCACCGGCAGCACCGCCTCCTTTGTTTTCCATATTCTTCCAGAAATGATCTTCTTTTTTCACCGTGATCATATAATCACAGGCATGCAATAATGCCATCGAAGTCTTTGATTTATCCGGAAGAACTTTCATTTCTGTCACAAACAATTCGTCTGTCATACATGTATTTAAGTAGTTTACAACTTCGTTCGGATCTTCCGAAGGAAGGGATACAAATTCAATATCAATATATTCTCCGTCGCTCGTCAATCCGACACTTAACGGAGAAGCAAAACTCATGATCTGATGTGGGTTAAACCCCTGTGAATAAGCCACATCCATCTTCGCTCGCCGAAGTGCTTTCTGGAAAAAACGCATACAGTCAAGGTGTCCGATAAATTTGATCGAACCGGTTTTTGTAAAACGAAATCTTGTTTTCATGCCTGCCTCCATTCCATGCAGACACCTGAACCAAATTTGGCGGCTCCACATCCACTACATTTTGCCCGGCAATTCGGGGTCACTTTTTCCTGCAGGGAATTTTCATATTCACGATACAGGAAATTCTTGGAAACTCCAATGTCAATAAAATCCCACGGGAAAATTTCATCTTTGCCGCGCTCCCGGTAATTATAAAAATAGCGCGAAACACCATTTTCATCCATTACCTGTTCCCATACATCTTCTTTAAAATAATCCGTCCACGCGTCAAAAATACAGCCTCTGCGATACGCATCTTCGATCACTTTACACAGTTTGCGGTCTCCTCTGGCAAAGATTCCCTCTAACTCGGAAGTAACCGCATCGTGACATTGATAACGGATCGAGCGCTGGTTTAACTGCTCTTTCACTTTCCCAAGCAGAAAACGCCGCTTCGACTCAAACTGTTCTGCCGTATTCATCGGCGACCATTGGAATGGCGTAAATGGTTTCGGTACAAAAAAGGACGAACTTGCCACGATCTCCGGCCGTCCATGACGTTCTTCTTTGGGCAGTTCAAAATATTTGGCAGCAATTTTATCTGCCAATACCGCGATCTGCTCGATATCGTCTTCCCGCTCGCCCGGAAGTCCAAGCATAAAGTACAATTTTACACGGTTCCAGCCGCCCTGAAATGCCTCCCATGCGCCCGACAAGATCACTTCTTCGGTAAGACCTTTATTGATCACATTACGCATTCGCTGGGATCCTGCCTCCGGTGCAAACGTCAGACTGCTCTTTTTGACATCCTGCACTTTACTCATGACATCGAGCGAAAAGGCATCGATTCGCAGTGACGGCAGCGAAATATTGATCTTTCGCTCATCACATTCATCAATCAGAAAATACACCAATTCCGATAATTCTTTATAGTCACTGGAGCTCAATGAACTCAGTGTGATTTCCTCATATCCGGTATTATCGAGCATCGTAACTGCCATTTTTTTCAGATAATCAATGTCTCTCGGACGAATCGGGCGATAGATCATTCCCGCCTGGCAGAAACGGCATCCGCGGATACATCCCCGTTGTATCTCCAACACAACGCGGTCCTGCGTCGCCTTGATATAAGGAACCAATGGCTTCTCCGGATAATACGTATGAGTCAGATCATTGACGACCTGTTTTTTCACCTTTTCCGGCGCCGTTTCACAGTTTGGCACCATAGCATGGATCGTTCCATCCTGATTATACGTAATATCGTACAAAGATGGCACATAGATTCCATCTACCGTCGCCGCAATCTCCAAAAATTCCCGTCTTGATTTTCCTGATTTTTTCCATTCTTTATATTTATCCAAAAGTTCACGGTACGATGTCTCGCCCTCACCGATATAAACCAGATCAAAAAAGTCTGCGATCGGTTCCGGATTATATGTACAAGGCCCCCCGCAGACGACAAACGGATCTTCTATCGTACGGTCTTTTGTATACAGCGGAATCCCGGACAGATCTAACACCTGCAAAATATTGGTATAACACATTTCATACTGCAGTGTAATCCCTAAAAAGTCAAACTCTTTGATCGGCTGCTGGCTCTCAAGCGCAAACAACGGAATGTGCTTTTCCCGCATAATCTTGTCAAGATCCGGCCACGGAGAATAGACTCTCTCGCAATACGTGTCTTCCCACTGATTAAACATATCATATAATATCTGGATTCCCAGATGCGACATTCCAATCTCGTACACATCCGGGAAACACATGCAAAACCGGACATCTACCGATGCCGGGTCTTTTTTTACCATATTAATTTCATTTCCTGTATATCTGGCAGGTTTTTCTACACTCATCAGAATTTCATCCGAAAGTGCCAAAAAACGTCTGTTTTTCAAAGCCATAATGATATCTGCTCCTGTTCTTAATGTTCGTCACTTTTTCATTATAACATTCTTGAAAATTCTCTACAAGAATAAATTGCTTTTTTTTGCCTGCTATGCTAAAATTATGTTTAGAATTATGCTTTAAGAAAGGAGCTTATTTATGTGGTGTCCAAAATGTAGAAATGAATATATTAATGGAGTTACTACTTGTGTAGACTGCGGTTGTGATCTGGTCGAGGAACTTCCGGAAGAAATCGATGAAAATGAACCGGTTGCCATCGGCTCTCTCGCCAAAGAAGAAACAGCTGCTAAACTTGTCAGTTACTTAAACCGCGCGGGACTGCTCAGTTGTGCTGTACGTCCACAGCCGGAAAATGAAGAGGGTGAAATCCCTGCCTACGATATTATCGTCGCCGGAAAAGAATTGGTTTATATCCATCAGCTCTTTGATGGTCTGACCGAAGACGCTGATGACGACGAGAATCCGGATCTGGAACTTCTGCTTCCGAAATTCGAAGAAAAATATGCTGAAATTCAGGATGAGGAAGCAAATAAACTTCTCTCTGACCTTCGTACGGAAGCCAGTACCGTTTATGTCAATAAAAAAGATACCTATTCGGATTTTAAATTCAGCGGAATCAGTTTTATCGTGTTTGCTATCCTTGGTTATCTTTTTGCACTCTTAAACGGCTTGGGTGTGTTGACAATATTTAACACATTTTCTGTTGTCGTTTTAACGATTGTATTTACCATTTTTATGATTATCGGAATTTCTTCGATCCATAAAGCAAACACTATCAAAACGCTTGTTTCGGAAGAAGAAAATGTACTCGAAGACGTTGAAAATTACATCGCAGAACATTTTACCGATGACTATTTTGCTTCTCTTCCATCGGATGCAAGCCTGAGTGACGAGGAAAATTTCCTGATGATCACAGACCGGTTAAAAGTCGAATTGACCGAAGCATTTCCATTGTTTAGCCGAGGATACATCGATCAGCTGGTGGATGATCGCTACGGCGAATATTTAGATTCTAAGGAAAGCGAAGACGAAAATGTAGAAGAATAAGTAGAAGAATAAAATCAAAGGGTTGTCCAAAACGGGCAACCCTCTTTATTCTATGAAATAACCTTTTTTGTCTGCCATTTTCCCGATAAATAACGGATGACAAAGAACAGGGATCGCACACCCCAGTCAATAAACATGCCATACCATACTCCCAAAATCCCAAGATTACATACCACGGCAAGAAAATAACTGCAAAGTACGCGGAACATCCACATGGACAAAATTCCGGTAAGCATCGTATATTTGACGTCTCCCGCCGCCCGCAATGCATTTGGCAGGGTAAAACTGAGCGGCCAGATTAAGACTGCGACGGAACTGAACCAGCGAAGCACTTCTACCGCCATATCGGTCGCCTCTTTTGACAGTGAAAATACACCAGCCACCTGCGGGGCAAAAACAAACAGTAGGGCGTTCATAATCCAGTCGCCGGCATACGCAAGCACCATCAATTTCTTTGTATATTTTTTCGCCTGCTCTATTTCTCCGGCTCCCAGACAATTTCCGACAACCGTGATCAGGGCAAGGCCCATCGACATCCCCGGAATATTCGGAAATTCAATCACCGAATAACTGACCGAGTTTGCCGCGATCGCCGCTGTTCCAAATCTCGTGATCATGCTTACTACCATCAATTTTCCCACTTGAAACATACTATTTTCGATTCCACTGGGAATTCCAATCCGCAAAATTCTCGTTATCATTTTTCGGTTCGGCAGCAGTTCCCTCATTCGCCTCAATTGCAACGGATTGTATGGTTTTGTCACCAAAATGACCATGCATATTCCACACACAATGCGGCTGACCAATGTAGCAAGTGCCACACCAAGCACGCCATATCCCATCATAACAAGCACGGCATTTAGCACAATATTGATTGCATTCATAAGCACACTAAGGATCATACTGACTTTACTGTTTCCGACACTTCGAAAAATGGCCGCGCCGGCATTATACACACCAAGAAACGGATAAGATAACGCAGTCACAAACATATAAACCCATGCGCTGTGCATTACCGTCTCTTCGACTTTTCCAAAAATTGCCGGCAGCATCCGATGTCCAAATACGGCACAGATCAACGCAGCCGCCACCGAAAACACAAGAAGCACGGTTTCCAGCTGTGCCGCTGCAAATGTCGCTTCTTCGGTATCTTTCCGTCCATTGTACTGACTACAGACGACGGCTCCTCCGGTCGCCAGTGCCGCCATCACCTGTATGATAAGCAGATTGATATTGGTCGTCAATGCCACACCCGACACAGCGGCTTCTCCGGCTTTCGACACCATCAGCGTATCGACCATTCCTACCATAACATTCAAAAACTGCTCAAACATCAGCGGCAGGATCAATGCCTTTAATTGTTTTCTATTGTAAATCAACTCCGAGTCACGACCTCTCCTTTTTGAATCAAATAGGAAAGAAAGGCATCGCACGCCTCGTCCACATCGCGGTAAGTCCGTTCAAAATCCCCGGTATACCACGGATCCGCAATACTTCTTTCTTCCCCGGCAAAAGACAAAAATTTGTAAATCTTTTTGTCTTTGTCTTCGCCAAAGACGCGTTTCATATTGCGGATGTTCATGTCGTCCATCCCGATCAAATAGTCATATTCGTCATAATCTTTTTTACGGATCTGTCTCGCCCGCTTGCCATAACAGCTGATGCCAAGCCTCGACAGAATCTGCTGTGTGCCATGATGCGGCATATTTCCAATTTCTTCCGTACTGGTCGCCGCAGATTCGATATGGAACTGCTCTCCCAGTCCTAGTTTTTGAACTTTGTCACGGAAAATAAATTCGCACATAGGGGAGCGACAGATATTGCCGTGGCAGATGAAAAGTATATTTAGCATAGGTTTGGTTCTCCTTTGTTTTGTCTTGTAAAGCCAAGTTTTGCAAGGGCTTTCGGGCGTTTTTCTATTATTTAGATTTTGCTCTAAAATGTGTGAATGTGTTAATCACCCTAAAATTTTGCAAGTTATTATTATCCATTAGTAGTAAAATTGGTGTTAAAATTAAAGAACTTACTACTGAGTATTTGCTGTGTCTGCTCTCATAGTTTTTACTAGTGATGCTAATTCTGAAAATGGAAGCACTTTTCCTGTGTTACCTATTTCTATTTTTTTTATGGATGTCCCCCAAATATTTAAAAATATTTCCAACATACAACCATCTATAATGTTATAATTATCATCCATGACCAATTCCGGAATTTCAGATTCTGCGCACAAATGGCCATCACAAGTTCCATCTAACCAAAGCTTACACGAATGTATACCATAATAACTATCTGCACACTGTATCGAATGAGGATATAAGTTATATTTCGATTTGTACCCTATAAGCTGACTTACAAACGATTGTATTTCATTTTCAAGAAAAATCTCGTTCTGATTTACACCTGCTACATTATAAAACACTTCATTATCCGTTATCGTAAACAAAGGATAAAACTTATTAAACTCTGCTCCTATAAATTCCTCAGGATTAGCCATAGGATATGATAAACACCACGGATGATCTTTCTTATAATTAATAGCCAATAACATTTCCTGACTCATTGATAAATCACATTGTTTTGCGTACTCCTCAGCAGGTTTCCATATTTCATTCCATTCTTCAAATTGGCATCCGGATAATATTAATGTTGTGTATTCCCAAAAGGAATTATCTTCAAAAATATTATATTTCATCTTATTGTTTTTTAAGAAATTTACTATTTTAACAAAACGCCAACCAGGATGATAATTCTTCATACTATTTTCATTATTGGCACGTGGCAAATGTGAAAAGCACAATGATAATTCACATGCAATAGGAAACTCCTCAAATCTATCCATACCAAGTTGATCAATAAAATAATATAATGCTATATAATATCTCGGATGAAGAATTTCTGGATTAATTGTATTATTTACATCCTTACCTTCAACTAATAAAGCTATTATAGCTTCTTCGTATTTTGCAAAGCTTTCAATAATATCAAGACCATTTAACGAATATCTTTTCCCTAATACTTCAATTTGCGGAATCAGACTCTCTTCATCGTCAACTCCTACTATCTTCAGTTCTTCTTTCGTAAGTACAATCCCCTCCGTAACATCTGATAATCTTTTTGTAAAGTCTTGCATCATTATGCTGCATAATACTTTTAAACTATTTTCATTATTTTCTAAATACTCAGATACAGGAAACTTTTTTCTCGTTGACAAATCTTTATCTAACCATATATTCAAAATTTCTGACGAAAATGTTCTATTTGCTCCCCACTTCATATGACCATATGGTGTAAAAACATATTGCAAATAGTGAAACCGTTCATGAAAGGCTATTTGATACTTCTTAGCAACATCTTCTGTTCTCATATATAACCGTGAGCTCATTTGTCCTGGAAAAAACTGTCCATTAATTGCCAAATAGTCCAAATCGTGCTTAAGTGACTTGATATCTAATTTGATAAATTCCACCTCTTCTTCACATTATTTTTAAATATATCCTAAATCCGCGAAACTTATATTTCCATTGTACCAGTTTTACACTTAAAATTCAAGGCTGTGGACGTTTTTTTACGCTAACAAACATTTCCTCTTTGGCATGGATGTTATCGCTCCCGGCATCTCACATCAGGCAGATTGATCGAATATATATGTTTCGCAGTATATTGGTGCGATTTATCGCATTAAAAAAGAGCCACTTTACGACTTTAGTGACTCCTTTATAACGATGCCGTTGTATCAAATCTACTTATTCTTTTCCTGCAATTTCAGCAGATATTCCTCTTCTGCCTGTTCCAAGCGTTTCTGAATCGCTTCCTCCGATGGCAGCTGAGACTTAATCTCATTCATCCGAATGTTATCATAGGTTGCAACTCCCATAGGTGTTTCAATCCCCTGAAACGCCCACTGTACCTCCGTCTGATCCTTATCCTTGCATATAAGCAATCCTATCGTTGGATTGTCATCATCCGTTTTCATTAACTGATTTACTGCATTCACATAAAAATTCAGTTTTCCGGCAAATTCCGGTTCAAACGATACTGCTTTCAACTCAACAACGACATAGCAGCGAAGTTTTATATGATAAAAAAGCATATCAATCTTTCTGGTTTTTCCTGCTACAATAATCTCTTTCTGACGTCCAATAAAGGCAAAACCAGATCCAAGTTCCAGCAAAAATCTTGTTATGTTCTGTTCCAAAGCATCTTCTAATTCTTTTTCATCATATCCTGCAGGCAATGAAACAAACCCAAAATCATAGGTATCCTTGACAATTTCCTGTGCCAGTTTTCCCTGTATTGTCGGAAGTTTTTCAGCAAAATTAGTCAAGGCACTACCCGATGATTGATATAAATTTGCCTTTATATTATCAATCAGGACACTTCTGCTCCAACTCTCCTCTATCGTTTTTCTGACATAGAACAAAGCCTCTTCTATCGTTTTGCACTTTGTAACTATTTCTACATGATGTCTCCACGGCACAAATCCAAAAACAGAAGGAAATTCCATTTCTGCACCAAGTTGGTGCAGTTTTTGCTTTTCGTCAATTTCCATACCAACCTGCTGTAGCTTCAAGCCTTTCATATCAAGACTTTCCTCCATATGATGTGCCAGTTCTGAAAAGTTCTCATTTTCGGAATAGAATAGATACCATTTTTTCATATTCCAAAGATTTCTTGCTGAAAATCCTTTCACTTTGGGAAATTCATTCTGCAGATCAAGACTAAGCTGCTCTACAATTCCTTTTCCCCATTTTTCCTCTGCTTTTCTCTCAACCAGATCCCGCCCCAACTGCCAGTTAAAGAAAAGCTGCTCTGTATTTACTTTGACCGCGGATTTTATCTGTGCAGACACATAACGCTGCTTCACATCATGAACCCAACTCACATAATCAGAATCCAATCTGATGTCATGTGACTTCACAACATACGGTTTTGATTCTTCAGACATATTGTTCCTCATTTCTTCAAAATATTTTTTATTACTTCAATGTATTTATACTTTAGTATATCATAAATGGCACAATCCTACTACAAAAAAGCAAAAATGTTGTAACTTTGTCACTCTGATTCTTTCTTCGCCACTTGCTGGTCAATCAGTGCATCCACATATTCCTACACTCGACATTGATCAAATTTATCCAGTTTACGATACTTAACCACCGGCACCTCTCTCTGTCTAAGATTTACCCTTTCTTTATTCTCAAATTCCATAACCTCGCTCACTGGAATGCCCATTCCTTCACAAATCCTGCGGATATTATTCTCCCACACTTCGTAGTCTTCTTTTTGATAATGCTCCATATCGTACTTTGTGAATCCCACTATCTTTTGCAAAACGATATACAGATATTCCATTTTCCGCCAAGTAATCCATCAATTTTTTTCTAACTGTGCCCGTAATATGCCACCGCTTTTTTAAGAAGTCTTTTTCCTTTTGGAGTTCTGCAAGTTGTCTTTTTAACTTAAGATTCTCCTTCATGAAATCATAATCGGCTTGGGCTTCTTCATTTGTCTGACATTTTTCGCGGAATTGTTTTGTCCAATTGGATATGCTTGCTTTTGATACTTCATATTCAGCTGCAAACCCTTTGAGGGATTGTCCCCTCCTCAATATGAAGACGAACGATCTTCTTGAATTCTGGTTTATAATGTTGATTCATCTGTAACATATCTCGTTTTCTCCTAAGATTATATCATATTAGGTCGGTGTGTTACAACTATAGTTTAGCACAACATACATATCTTTTTATCTGTTTCTTACTATTTTCAACATCTACAACCACATTTACTATCTCACAACTTGCAATATGCTCCTTATAAGTACAGTTGCATTCATCAGCTTGGATAACCTGATCATGTGATTCTAAATCAACCACATCCTTTACACCAGCAAGTGTAAGTTTCCTACCATTCGATATAAATTCAATAAAATCCTTTAGATTCATTCGTACCTCCTCCAATTAGCCTAATGTAAGCAAACCTGCTCGTACACATACCTTTAAGTCAAAGGTTTTCTCTTTACCGTCATCAAACTGAATCGTAATCCTATCCCCAAAGCATTCCTCTACCGTGCCAAGGCCATAAATCTTATGCTTTACTCTTGCTCCGATATCAGATATTTTATGCTTCTTGTTAATTGTCTCTTGCGAAGTATTTTCCTCTTTTCTTCTTGGCATATTTCCCAATGGTCCATGAGTATTTACCACTTCCTTAATATCACTATTTGCATCATCCGGCAATCCATATTCATCAATCAGCATTAGTAGCGTTTGTACTTCGGCTAAATGTGTTTGAGTAAAAGTTACCGCTATATCTGCATTTAAGCCAATTTCGAACTCTTCTGCATTATCTACATCCATTGAAACAATCGCATTATGTACCTTTACTTTATAATCATCTTTACGACTATCTCTTATAGATTTGTACTTACTTGCACAGTTTTTGCACAAACACAGGTGCATCTGAGGTAATTCCAATCCAAAATTGGCTATCTCAACTGCTTCTACAAACTGCACCGGTTCTTTACAAATCTGACAAATATGTGCGTTACTTTCATTCGTGTACATACCGATAATATAAGAACGCATCATTCTTGCAGATTTACTTACTCGAATCTGTCTGAGCACAGGCATATATTTAACCGGGTCTGCACAGAAAAATTGTTCCCTTACATGTTGTACCAGACTGTCTTTGTTTCGTACCTTATGTATAGGAAATTCTGATGAAACCCAATTTTCCGGATTAAATACAAATTCATTATCCTCTTCTTGAGTTTCTTCTGTTGCTTCTCCAACCTGCATTCCTAGTTCCCTAGCTAATTGCTTCAGTAAGAGCTTCTTATCTCTTTTATCCAATGCATCTACTAATTCAAACGCATCAGCTTTATTATCTTCACTCGTTTCAATAAAGCCAAGCACCTCATATTTCTCTTTACTTGGATGTAATTCACCGTACACACTCGTATCCAAATCATATTTGGACATTTTACTAGGACGAGACATTTTTCCATCCTTACAATAAATCCAATCATATACTGATGAAAGGCTATTCAGACACCATGCTTTTCCTTCCTTTTCATACGGACTATTTTTTCTATATCTTACTTTTCCTCTAAGTTTTCTAGTAGATAAAAGCAATAATTTAAAAATCTCTGCGGATTTCTGTCGTGCTAATTCTTCATCAAAATGTCTCTCTATATATTTCAAGTTATCAGTTATTCCATTTATATCCATTTGTGGGCAATATTCACCCATGGCAACCCAATAACCATCACCAACACCTTCTTGTCTACGGTTACCATCTTCAATAGGCGATGTAATCAAACCAAATAGTTCTAATTGTTTGATAGATATTCCATGTTGTAAATAAAAGTCTTTATCAACTGCATCATAATCGAATCCCGAATATTCGTAATCCCAATACTCCTCATCATCTTCTTCATAACGCACAATCTCTTCTTTGTAAGGAATAGTTGCATAGTAAATATCTAAATCTATTCCATCTTCTGAAATATCTGTATGGACTTCACACGGTTTACCAAATGTAGCAATATCTGAATCATTTTTTATCTTTATAATATAGGCATCTTCAAGAAGTTCTTGCATTTCTCTTACATTATGAGTCTCTTCCATATGCCTAATAATCTGCTGAATATCCTCTATGTATTCAATCTCAAAATTGTCATCATCTTCAAATACAATTTCACTACCAATATTGATATACTTCTTAATAATCTTCTCTTTGATATACTGGAAATTATCAAATTCTGTAATTTCAAAACCATCTTCCAATAATCTTTCAAATTCCGAAGCAATCTTGGAATTAACGATTGCAGATGTTACCACACTTTTGTATTTGCTAGACGCACCTAAATAAATATTAGGGGTTCCCTCTTTAATTGCTGGTACAAGCACCTCCTCTGCATTCAAAATCAATGGTGCTCTTTTTAATACTTCCCATGCTCTCACAATCGAATTTTTAATCATTCTTTCGTAAGGACCACTTCTTGTATAAGACAAATTGCTACTATAAAGAGACTCTCTATTGTCTGATAGGAATGCATAAAACTCTCTCAGTTCCACTAAAGTTCCTGCATTAACCTTTTGCTCTCCTATATTCCTTAAGCAATCTGCCCATTTATCCAAAGTAAATGTATGCACATCCAATTCATTAATTAACCAATAAAAGTATTCCGTAAAATTGGTTTCTCTTTCATTATTGAATGCCACAAAACCCTTTATCTTAGAAAATGATTGTGCAAACAAATTACTTCCAAAGAAATCTGCGATGCCAAAAGGAACAGCCATTACTACTTCATCAACAGCACTATATCCACCGTCTTTATCCGGCAAATATGCTCCCTGCTTAAAGCATTCTGATACTTTCTCTTTTAATCCCGGAATCGTATTATTATTCTCTTCATCCTCGAATGCTGCTATTAACACACGACGAATAAAGACTTGTGTAATCATCTTACGATTTTTCAAGTCTTCCAAGGATTTTACGATAAGATTGCCCAATTCATCGAATAAAGCATCATTAAATGCTGACGGAGTCATTAGCTTTTCTCTTGATACAGCAGTTTCAAATGAACCATGTACCAAGAACGGTAAATCTGTATTATCTCTGGTTGGGAAATAAACCCATATATCCGTATGAGCCATTTCATTGATATTATTTGCTCTATTGTTTACCTTATATGCAACGCTAACTTCCGCATTACTCATTTCCGGATGGTCAAATACTTTCTTGTATTTTAAATATCTGCTGATATCTTCCTTACCTGCATATGCGCTTCCTTCTATTCTGCAAGTAATTAATCTATCATCATTCTCAGCTTCTGAAAGCATTATCTTTGCAAATTTTCCAGTCTTTTTATCTACCCAATATAAAAGCTTAATATGAGTAAGGAATAACAGTATTTCCCCTGTCAATCCCTCCAATTTTGTCAGAACCTCATTCCCCGGAACACTCACAAGACTTCCATCATCCTTTTTCTTTGCAAAAGGAATAACAAATTTTGTCAGATGTTCAGATGAGGCAAAAGGAGTAAATTTACCACCCTCAGTTACTTCATATGACAGTTTTTGCTTTTCTGTCTGATAATCCCATGCCTCTGGCATTTCTACCGGAAGTAAGTAATTTTCTATACAAAAAGCCTCTTCATCGGAATATACTTCCGGTTGATATGTGTACTTAAATACAGACTTAAAACCCATACCAAATTTACCAATCGTTGAAGCATCATTTTTATCCTTTGTTCCCATAAGCATGGATGAAACACCTTTTACATCTTCTTCGTCAAATGGTTTTCCATCATGATAAAAAACTAATTTATCCCCATGATACTCAATTACAACTCTGGTAGCTCTGGCATCTTCCGCATTCTGCAATAACTCATACACAAAATGATTGCTATCAGAATAATGCCCTGCCAAGAGTGCCTCATACTTCTGAGGCTCCCTTGTCAACGCTTTCCATTCATCTTTATTTGTTTCATATATTTTCCGATAGTCAATCTTTCCCATCGTAAATCCACCGCCTTTATTCTACATGTAAAATACCCTTTACTAATAAGTTGGTCTTTATCTCTGCTCTTGAAACGATTTCATCCATTTCTCTCTTCTGTCTATCAAAATCAACAAGCAGCTTCTCCAACTGTGATGTTCTCATTCGGATAATCTTCTCATCCTCTGCCTTGGCAATCATATCACGGAATATAGCCTCTCTTTGATTTGTAGAATGAGCAAGCTGCTCTAATCTATAATCACATTCTGCCTTTACATCCTGCACATATTCTGCTTTATCTTCTTTCCATTTCTCATAGTGAATTCCATCCATCGAATTCCATTTTGCACCATAATCTCCACTTGCTTCATGGTAATCCGATGCATACTGCATAATGGATAATATATGTTTCTGTACTTCCGCATTATCACTGATAGCAACAAGTTTAATGTCTGGACGTAATCCTACATAATTCCATGCATAAATCAAGAATGTATAGTCTCCCGGTGCAATTTCCTCCGATGTTGCTGATAAAGCAATCTCGCATGGGAATTTTGTACTCTCATATGCTGCTGCCTGCTTTACAAGTGGATGCATCTGTGTAAGGAATGTAACATCCCTTTCATCTTTTGCAGTTGTACTATCAAATGTAACCTTCAATAAAGGAGCACTTGATTTCAAGTATGCATTCCATAATTTCAAAGCATTATTGGTGTTTACAACCTCAACCGTCTGAAGATTTTCTAAAAGCTGCTGTCTCTTTTCTCCAGACAAACGAAGTGTTTTCACTTCTGATTTTCCTCGAATATATTCGCCTTCGCCAAGCAAATCATACATGAAGATATTAACCATATCATTCAAGCTCTGTGGTGAAATCCATGTATTTTCCGCATTCTGAACATCATTATCCATCATGTATTTTGATAAATCAAAACCATACAACGACTTTTCTTCCTGCTCTAATCTATGCATTTCTTGAACCTTCATAACATCGTTGTCAGCTATCTGCTCGATCTTGATATGGCGCTCTTCCTCTGTTAAATCTGGATTAAACATGATTTTCATAATCTGTTCACTAATATCACCAAGAATTTCTGAACAATCACCGATACTTGCTTCAAAAACACCAATCTTGCTTAAACATCTGTCATAAATGGTTTCATCAATCGTATCTTGAATGATCATATTATAAATCTTTACTGTGTCGCTCCTCTGTCCTCGTCTATCAATACGACCAATTCTCTGCTCTATACGCATAGGATTCCAAGGAAGGTCATAGTTAATCATGGTATCACAGAACTGATAGTCCAAACCTTCACATCCAACCTCACTAAACAAAAGAACATCTATCGCATTATCATCATCTCTGTCTAAAAGGAATCTCTGGCGCATTGCAAATCGCTCTTCATCCGGCACAGAACCGTCTACCTGCTCAACTCTTACACCTCTTTCAAGAAGATTCTTTTTCAAATAGCTCAATGTATGTCTGAATGAACTAAAGATAATGACACGATTATTCTCCTCTTTTTGCTTCTCAAGAATAATCTCATACATCTTTTCAAACTTAGGGTCATCCTTTGTCAGCTTTGTAGATAAATCTGCTATCTCATCTGCCAATTCAAACAAAGAATTTTCAAAGTCATTGTTCATTTCAAAATCATATTCATATAACTCGCCATCTTCTTGTATTTGGTTCAGCTTTCTTGTGACAATATCGTTCATAAATGGCGCTAAACCATAGATACAGCTCGATGCCTGTCTCATAATAGTACACATCATAAAGCGTACACTTCTGCTACCATGCAGCATTGTGAGTGCAGTTTCCTCAAACTCCATTAAGGCATCATATAAATCTCTTTGCAGAGTATTAAACGGTTCCTTTACTGTAAGATTTCTACGAATGCAGAAATCCTCAATATCTTTTCTTCGAGTACGGTTAATAATTCCATGGAACGAATGCAAAGCCTCAATCCTTGAAATCATATCTACCTTTTCTTCTCTTGTGACTTCCTCTTTATCCAAGAAGTCATATATTTTTTCAAAATCCGGACTATGCTGAATAACATTTCTACCCCAGTTTGTCTCTAAAATATGGGCAATTTCAGCTCTACCATCTTCCTGCCATCCCTCCACCTGATTACGAACCACACGCAAAAGATTATTTATGTACTGATTAGGCTCTGCCATTGTATTAAAGGTGTCCTTATCAATAATTAAGTCCGGTCTAAGCAGATTCAAAAGTGTATATAAATCATTATTGCTATTCTGTAACGGTGTCGCAGTTAAGAAAACAACTGCATCGGCATTTTTACAGAACACCTCAACTCCCCTGTACCACCATGTATTTGCATTTCTGATAGTATGTGCTTCATCCACAATTACCAAATCAAAATGTGGAGGTGGATCGAGTTCTGCCAATCCAAGTCCTTTTTTCTTCTTTGAGGATGTTGACTGTGTTCCCATCACAGAATCCTCTCCAAATAAGGAATATGGAATAATGGTCTTATTGTGTCGCTCAGGCCATACGCCATCTCGCTCTGTCTCCGAGATAGCTTCAGCCAGCTCTCTACCATCTAACTGTGTGAAGTTCTCATCAAAACGCTTCATTTCCAAAACCCATTTCCGCTCTGCTACAAGTGGTCTTGGGCAAATAATAAGAACCGATGAAACATTGGAACGAGCTTCCATCTCTTTTAATATAAGTCCTGCTTCAATGGTTTTACCTACACCTACATCATCTGCAATAAGCAACTTCGGTGTCTCCGCCTTAATCATCTTCAATGCAGGTCTAAACTGATATGGTACAAAATCAATTCTTGCAGAGTTCAAAGAGTACAAATTGCTATTACTCGGATGATTAATCTGATATGCAGTCAGATACGAACGTACTCTCTTAATCGGCAAGTTGTTTAACTTGCGTTTTGGTTTCTTTAATGGCTGAATCTGCTCTCCATAAAAAGACTGAATTGAACCATTGATAAGCACAGAATACTTATTACCTTCAATCTCAGTAACCGCACCTATCGTCGATACATCACTTACCAAAGTAACTACATCTCCAACTTTAATACCGCCTGTTGGCTGTATTTCCGGTTCAGTTGACTCAATAATAATAGACTTTACTTCTTCCGGTTTAATATCTTTATCTTCTTCTACGTCAAAGATAAAGTTCTCCATCTCTCTTGTTTCTTTCATGGATGCATCAAAAGCTTGCATTAAAGCAATAATCGTATCTACATCGGCAATTACCTTATCTTTACTAATTGTACTATGAGTAATATGTGCCCATGAGTTACGAACTTCCTGCATTTTTCTAATGTTATTACGTTCCCTATTGTTCACAAAAAATCTGCTGGTAATAACAAACCAGTTACGGTCAAAAACTCGCAATAATTCAGCCAAATCAAGTCCATCTATGCTTGTGATACCATTATTAAACACATGTTCTCTCTGCAATGTACTGAGATTATTAACTACAAGCTCCTGCCACCAATTATCCGCGATAGTTGGCAACTTCTTACTTAACCATGTCCCCATTTTCCCATTAAGTTGGAACATGAACTCATTCATTTTGCTGATAATATACGAGTTATTCATCGTCCGTCCTCCAATTCTTTTCTCCTAAAGCATATCTACAATATCAATTTCAAACTTGTATCTATGGTGCTCAACTCTTTCGTCATCCATGTCAGCCAACACAAGAAAGTAATCCTCATTTCTACTGTATTTTCCACTCTTGAGCGTGAATTTCTCATTCATCACTCGTTTTCTTGCATCTGTATCCCTGACATTTGCAATGAGAGGCACATCATAAGAAATCTTATTTCCATTTGCATCTACGAAGAATGCTACTAATCGTCTTGGTTTCTTAGTATCTGATACTGGCTCCATCTGCATAAAATCTAAGCGAACCTCAATACTTGTTATCTTACTTGTAAATGAGGATAATTCAACATTTACCATTCCAGTATCCTGCTTTCCGGTAAATGTCTTAACCTTAATTACCGGAACAATCATTTCCTGCAATGATGAACCACCGTGTACATAATTCTGTCCACCACCCTTGGCTTTGATAATATCTGCTCCAATAGGTGTTGTTACATACACATTGTTCAGTTTGCTTAAATATGTTAATGCTCTGCTTATAACAGCATCATTCTGTACTCGTTCAATCGAAAGCAAATATCTCTTATTAACAACTGAAATCCGAGCCTTATCCATTGATATTTTATCTGATTCCTGCAATCTATCTCTCTTATAAATAAAGCCATGGTCAGCAGTAATCAAATATCTTGTAGCAGACACATATCCGGTAATTCTACGAATCAATGCTTGAATTTCTTCTATCGCTTCCTGACACGCATTAAATACTTCATTCTCAGATCTGCTGCTTTCTCCTCTATCATCAATCTGATTCTGATAGATATACACAACATCCTTATCCTGCAACATCTGTCGAATTTCGTCTTTCTTAGCATTCATGACCTTATCAAAGTCATAGCAAGCAGAACGTGGTATCGCAGCCTGCAGAATCTTTTGTCTCTCTGCTGTACTATTACCACAATGCATACCATCCACTGTGATATTGTAATTCTCGTCAACTACAATTTCCTTATGCGGCAACAAAGAAGCCATTCCCAATGTTGTCTCAGATGGCAATACACTCAGCATATGGCTAATCTTTGCATCGCATTTTTCATCTAAATCAAGATTATCTAACAGTTCTCTTGCACACTCATATCTCATACCATCAGAAATGATTACAATAACCCTACCGTCTCTGCCATCTTCTCTCATAAATGGCTTCACATATGTTCCGTAGAAATCTTCTTGTCTCATATCCGGATAGGTATTATATAACTCATCCGTCAATGTCTGATTCCACTTGCAAGCAAAGTCTGTGAGATACTTATTGGTATAGATATTTTCAACCAATTCCTTAATCTTTTCGACATTCTCACCCATACCAATCTTGTCCATAAAATAGTAGAACTTACGGTAATAGGTATCAATCATATAAGTACTCTCTACATAGTCCTCAACCACCTCTTTTAAATGTGGCTTAAAAGAATGCAAGGAAACCTCCTTGATTAACTTAAACGCATTATATAGCATCAGATAGTTGATTCTGTACTTTTCTGCATAGTGATAACATGATTTAGTACGTGCTTCGCAAATCTCCGGAATAGTCATACCTGCAATCTTCTCATCGAGCATACTGTCCTCTATCTTAGAAATAATCCAATCAATGATATTTTCATCAAATAGTTCAAAAGAATCACAAGCAACAATGTTTTCCAACGGAATACTTTTCATAAGTTTCTCTACATTCAGTTCACGAGCAATCTCATCAGCAATATCATCATACACAGCCTTGGATTCCTCATTATTCATAAGGTTCTTCACAAATACAACATCATCATTCTGTTTACCGGACAAGAATGTTTTCCATTCTTTTGGAATATTCCCATCAGCGAGCGTATCTGTATAAGTCACAATCATTGTAACCATGAACTCCAAAACTGTTGGAGTATTGTCTCTATAACCATACTGCTTCTCACAGAACTGCCAAAATGCCATATTAATCTTGTTTGTAGCAAATTTTTTCAATATTGCATTTTCATCAGTACCAGCAAGAACAACCTTTTTCATTAACTCTTCAAAGCTGACCGTTTTTATTCCTGCAAGAACACACATTACGCCTAGCGCCAATTTCTCCGGCGTGTAATCTGTAATTTGCAGATTCTGAAACTTTGTCGTATTGGTCGCATTCCAGAATTTCTTGTATTTCTTCATCTCATCCTGACACTCTACCGGAATGCTCAAATCACCCATTAACTGAACTAATTTGTCCGTATAGAAATGCTCTGAATAATAGAAAATGTCTACAAGACTGTTCTCTTTGTCCTCTGGTCGAGCAAAAGGTGCATAAACCAGATAATTTGACTCTGTATCACGCTCTTCTAAGAGTAACTTCGTCTCAAACCAGTTATGATCATTCAACTGCCATATCTTATTATCTTCTGACAATTTCAAATTCGGAATATCCTCAACATATGCCGCATCATCGTCATACCAAAAGACAATCTTTCTCTCCGTACCTGCAAGAAGTGTATTCAATTTATTTTGAATTTCTTGTAAATCCATAAAAAGTCATCTCCTAAATTATTTTCTCTGCTAAGTCCAGTAATCAGCTGCAAATCATGCCCATTTCTATTCCATATGTTTCTTGCAGATATGTTTTACTAGCCATCAACACTTGATTCATATCATCTGTTATAACATCACCAGCAACACCCGGCTGTACAATAAATATCTTTAAAGTCGCCGGATACATTTTTAACCTATTTTTTATCTCCCCCAATACTTCAAAATCACCAACTTCAAACCTTGATGTTTTTTCATCATTTATTCTTTTATTTTCTCTTCTTATCATTCTGTCTACTGCACTTATCATATCTTGTTTCCATTCCACAGATTTTTCAGCTTGTCCACAAACCTCATACAAATCTGATACACGATGTCCTGCTTTTTCACCATGAGAATACTTGCAATGGTAGAATTCAAAATCAACCACTTCTTTTTCAATTCTTATAGCAATGATATCTGCAATCTCACCGGAATTGTCATCATCAAAAATCACGTCATATTTTTCTAATGACTTTAGGTAATTTATTACACAATACTGGATACTATTTTTCTTCTTGTTTAATCCCTGTGATTCAACCATTATGTCTACGCCTTTATCTTCCCAGTTCCATCTGATAATGTTTGAATCAGGAAACCTTAAAGGTGATTTTTGCAATAATGTGACATAATAATTCCCTTCCAACGTTGATTGGTCCACAAATTTTACTCTTGGTGGATTCTCTTTAAAGAAATCTATCAAAGAGCATTCTCTCTTTTTGATATGTATATTAAGCAAATCACCGGAACAATGTGTAAAATAATATCCATTATTATCAATTGTAAGTTTTATTTCTTCATAAAATTCTTCGGTTTCCACCTTAAAATGAATTTCACTTTTTTCGTCACCTTCCACCAGCCTAATCGCAGAATTCAGAAGTGAAATTTCGTGAAATTGATTACCCAAATAAACATTTGTATCATTACATAAATCCAGTTCTATTGGCCAATCTATCCTATAGGGATAAACGTCTGGTATTTCAAAAATTTCTTTCGGAATCAAAACTCCTTCCAATAGTTTTTCTACATCAATGGATGTATCTAGAACTTTATCAATCGTTTGATTACACCAATCCATCCAAAAATCAATACTTTCTACCCACCTTGACCATATCGTTCCTTTATAGGAACACCCAATACTTACTTTTCCATTACCGTTATATCCGATTCCAAACAAATTAGATTTTGTGCTGGTAGATTTCTGTGCTTCGCTTATTCCTTGGGCTATATCAATTCCTGCAAACATCTTATAACGAATCGGCCCATTTATTGCGGAATTAAGTCCGACAGTTCCAAGCATTAATCTATTAATTCCTTGCAAACACCTAAAAATGCATTCTCCTTTTATTTGTTCATTTTCCGGGAAAATACTATCCATAATCTTTCCAGCAATTCCCTTAACAGATGAATTAACAAATACAACATTTTTATCTTTATTAAAATATATCAAATGCAATTCCCAATTAAGGTTATTTATTTCTCTGTAGCTTGACCATTCTATTTTAGTTTCTGCAGCCTCAATAACTATTAATATATTTTTTTCTTCATTAACGTAATATTTACAATTTTCTTCCTTAAATATATTTTTCCAATTATCCCATTGAGCTGTATCTACTTTTACCCTAAACGCCTGCATACTAACCTTGGGTAATAACTGTTTAATGCTAATTCCATCAATTCCACTTCCACGGAATCCCTTTTCCAACTCCTGCAGAGTAACTTCCCTTCCAATAGCTTGTTCCGACATATCAGCTAATAAACTATTCCAATCGGAATCCTGTGAATACAACTCACTTAATGACTCTTTTAATGTTTCATTTGCAATATTTGTAATTACTGACGCATCACCTAAACCACTTTTTGTTCTTGCAAACCTTCCTACAAATTGTAAAGTGATTGGTAATGATTGATATTTATCATGTATTGCCGCAATTTTTAAATTAGGAATATCTATCCCTTCTCCAAACATATTAACACAAACTACAATTCTAGATTTAAGTGCTTTCAGTTTTTCTATTCTTTCTTTTTTTTCTTTTGCAGATACGACTTTACTAACTATAAGAACCGGATTATATTTTGAATAATATTTCTTATATATATGCTCATATAAATATTCTGCTCTGTCTATTTTGGTGGTTCTTACAAGCACTATATGTTCTTTTTTATCAGCAATATCTTTCTCTAGGCATTCTATTGCTTTTTTTGCTATTTCGTAATCCCCCTTTTTTTCATTAAACTCATGTATCGGATAAAAGTTTATTTTTTGAAAATACCCTTCCTTCTGAGCCTTATGTAATGGATAATTATAGATAATCTTACCATCAATCTTTTTTCCATCATTTCTGAAAGGTGTGGCTGTAAATTGCAGTATTTTCTTTTGCAAAAAATGTTCTTTAAAATTCATCCACGAATTTGCCATAATATGATGAGCTTCATCAACAATCAAAAGCTCAGCAAAATCTACTATTTTTTTGCATTGTTCCTCACTTAATCTGTTTACAAGAGACATGGTAACTACAATTACATTACTATTATTCAATAATTCATTAAACTCTTCTTCTGTTTTAGGAGCTGATTTCAACAATACAACAGTTGGACTTATACTTTTTTCGTCAACAACTCCTATCTCTTTTAGTACGCCAAAATTACACAATTTATTAACCGTTTGCTCTCTCAACAAATTTGATGGTACAACAATTACGACTTTATTTATTCTTTCATTTGCAATGGTCATGATCATAGTTTCAGTTTTGCCTGTTCCCGTAGGCATAACAACCGTCGCTGCATCGGAAGAAACAGACCAGTGAGCCTGAATGGCTGCTAAAGCTCCAAATTGAGGAAGTCTTAGACCAGGTTCAGTTGTAGACTCTCTCTTGACTTTAACGTTCCAGCTATTTGATACATCTGTATCTGACATTCCAATACCATAAACATATTTGTAGTTATTACCAATCTTATACCTTTCCAAGTCTAAAGCACTCCCTTCCATAGTTAAATCTTAGCCAATAAATCGACCTTTTGTTTCTTACCACCATCAGCAATTACTTCTATTCCTTGGAACAACTGATAGTTATGCTTTACACCATCATCTAAGTCAATCTCAATCTTCTGTAATGCAAGGTGTGACAAAGCCTGATAGTAAATACGCATTTCATTAAGCTGCTTCACATATCTATCTCTATCTTTGGTTGCTCTCGCTCTCTCAATCGCACTTGCAGATGTTTGTATGATATACTCTGCATTCTTTAATGCATTTTCTACTGCATCCTCCGTCTTATGTAAATATTCTGAGCGAATGAGATTTAAAGTATCTTTGTTATAGCGATGCATATAAATCAAACATTTAAAACCATTCTGCTTACCAGAATCAAACAACCAGTAAATCGGTCTTTTGCCTGAACCTGTAACTGAATATATATTACAATGGTCCTTATAAAACTCTGAAATAAAATAATTTCTAATTATTTCTTGGCTAGAAGTTCCTTTGTTTTTTAATACAGACGCAATATACTCCAAATTACTTTCAAACTGAGCCTCCCCGTAGACCACTTTTATCCAATCACAAAATTTAGATACAACATCGTCATCAAAATATGCGTCATCTGAAAAAATAACGACTCCATCCTCGTCAGGAGTATATGTGAGATATGAATTGTTTTTCCATTCACCACCTGCATAAATTAGCATATCTTCATCCAAAGAGAATCTACCCAAGATACAACCAACGGCGTAAGAAATCAAATCAATCACACATTGTTTTTCTGATACTTCTTTCAACGTTGGTGGACAAATTCCCTTTGTTGGCTGAACATCTTCCATATGAAATATTTGGGCAAAAATCTCATTTATCTCATTTTCATTACGTTCCATTTGTGTAATCATTTTTTGATGCTCAGCAATATATGACATTATTGATTTGCTAATAGATTCTGTTCTATTTTTTACATAATATGGTTTACTAAACTCCCAACTTGTTTCATTAGCATCCCAATCATTTTTTGATATTTCAACATTTTGATCTACTAACTGTTCTACTCTGTCAATCTGTTCTTGATTTCCCCAAATAATCGGTAAAGTCGCAATAATTCCATTACTATAATGCATTCCTTGACAACTTATATTCAAAAATTCTTGAAAAATCCAACTATTGAAATAGCCACAAATATATTTTAATTTCTTTTCATCATATGCAAAAAAGGTCGGTCCACAACTATCAAATGTAAAACCTTCTGGGACCATTCTTGCTGTAAACCAGCTAACAGTTAAATCAGACCATGTTAAACCCGCCTTAAAATAATAATCTGGATTTCGTACAACAGCCTTCTTATAATTTCTTATCTCCGCACCGTTATTTTCCCAATTAATTATAAACGAATTATTTCCATACCATCTTCTTAAACTACCGCCCTTACTATGTGGATACCACTTTCTAGTTGTTGAATCATTTCCTTTACAGTGAAAATCAATATTGGTTTCGTCTACTTCAAACCACAACCTCATGAATTTATTATTATCTGCTGTAGCCATCCCTTGTCTTGGTTCACCATATAAATTCAATTTTTCACCTAATATAAAAGCGTCATACATACTTTCACTTAGCCAATATGCAATAGGTGTTGTCGGAATCAACTTAAACTTACTTTGATATGTTTCATAACAATAATCTAGCGAAAAATCGTTAATTGCAGCTAATGTTTTAGGTTCCTGATTCTCCCATCCTCTAAATTTTGCTAATTGGATATATCTACCACAATAATTAGAACTGTTCTTACGTAAAACATATGTACATACTGGAACACATGCAACCTCAAATGCATTATATTCTAATTGAACCAGTGACAATATTTCTGTATTATCAATAACATATTCTCTTAATTCAGTAAAGCTGGACAAATATAACCACACATAGGGTGTTAATAAACCGGTAATTCCATCCTTTAAAAGAAAATCATTTAAAATTTTCAGAATAAAAGTAGCGTAAATATCGGCTTTACCAATAACATATTCGTCCTGAATATATTTAAGTAATGTTGGGTTAATATTTTTACTTCCCATATATGGTGGATTAGTAGTTGCAACCCAATATTTATCTTCCATTATTTTACCTTGTACTATAAGATTTGATAATTTATTCTTTGTCTCATCAATTCCATATGTCTCAAAGGATATCTGACCATCCACTTCATATTGTTGAACAAAACGTTCTAATAAAGTCCAATCATAATGTCCAACTTTCGCAATGGACCCTAATTCTCTTGCATCCTTTAAATCTTCTATCAACCCAAGAATTTGATTTATCGCATTATTTTTTTCAATTTCATCTAACATAGCTCCAAAATAACTAAGTTGATTTTGATTAATAGTATTGCTCTCATTAATAGCACACACTTCAGGTTCTATATAATATCTAGTACCATCTTTGTCTTGTTTTCCTCTAAAGAAAGTTCTATTATAACCTCTTGCTTTCATCATTAAAGCGAAATAAGCCAACTGGTAGGCTCTCTTGTCAATATCTAGTCCTCTAATATTATTTTCAAGAATACTAAAAGCAGCATCTCTTTCACTAAATCCTTCACTCGTATATATTTCCATTAAAACATCGAACATATAAACCAATACATGTCCACTACCCATACAAGGATCAATACACTTAATATCTTTAGGTTCAAGATTCTTATAAGATGCTCTGTTCTCCACAAGCTGCGTAGCCATAATCTCATTTTGTTCTGCTTCAGATAGATAATACTTCCATCCAAATTTGTTCGCTATTTCTTTCTCATCGATATTTATATCTAAAGTTCTTAAATGCTCTATCCATATTCTTCCCACAGAATTTTCCACCATATATCTAACAATCCAATCAGGTGTAAATAACTGTGTTGCAGCAGGAATTCTTTCTTTGGTTACCTTTACATTTTCTTTAATTTTTGCAAAAGTATCATCTTTTAATTCAGTATTATAATACTGATACATCCAACCGATGATTTCTACCTGACCTTCTGTTTCAACATTGAAATTATTCTCATCAATAGAATCTACGAGCATACGAACTACACCATCACTTGTATATGACAGTTTCAACAGTAGTTCCATATAGTCATCCGTTTTTTCAAAGAGTCCAGGCAAGATAGCATTCAGTTCATTACACTGCTTAATGAAAAGCATTCTAAATGCATCGTCATATCTATTTTCGTCCTTGGCTTTCTGCACCTTCTCTAATTCTTCCGGTGTCATATTTAAGTCCACATCCAAGGACTGTGTAACGATATCCGGTGTGTTACTTCCTGTTTCCGAAGATAATACCCTTACACGAGTTGGCAGATAATCATTTACTTCCATAAAACGAATCGCAATGATACGGTTGAACCATGTATATGCAGTTTCTTCAATAACCTGCTCAAATCCTAATGTTTCAACAGCTTTAACAAGATTTGCTCTCTTCTTTATATCAGCACCGTAGATACGATTTTCTGTTCCTGCAATCGTCTCATAAACCTCAAAGTCATTACCTTTCTGAATCGGACTCTTGCAGCCATTTTTAGTAACGCCATAGAAACCAGCCTCTGTTTCGGCTGATTTCATAAGCATTTTTCTTGCCTCTATCGCAAAATTTCTTATTGCACTCTTATCCATTGATAACCATGCTCCTTTCAATCCATTCGTAAGTCTTAGCTCAGTTTGATTACAGTATCTTCACCAAGTTTTGATTTCAAATTCTTACGAATTTCTTCTACGAATTCATCAATCTCTGCTTCTGTTCTAAACGTATATGTTCTATTACCCGTAAGTGTACGCATTGTAACAGGCACAGTATTTATTACCTTTACAGGAGGAGTAGCCGGAACTACTGGCTTATCACCACCTGCCGGTTCTTTAGGCATAATACTAAGCTGATATGCATTCTCTGCCTTTTTCAGCTCATCTAAGGAGTTCTGAAGCAAAGCATTACTTTCGGATGGAATACCATTCAACGATGCAATGTCCTTGCATGTGTGCAACTTCTCAATAAGTTCATCAAATTTATCTCCAAATTTCTTCTTGAGCGTAGCTGCATATGGTCTGTCATCCTCAATAGAATCCATAACTAACTTCCTATCAGCATAAATGTCCGGCTCAATTCTCTTTGCATCTTCTTCCAAGAGTGTGACGATTGCCTCTCCCAACTGTTTCTCGTACTGTTCCAACTTAGGAATGAAACTATATGGTTTCTGTAAGGAAATAATCTTCTTTACCTGATTTGCATTCTCAATAATTTCTGCATCAGAAATATAGTTCTTACTTGCTTCATAGAATGCCAAAGTCTTACAAGCCTTAATAAACTTCTCTTTCTGTACTCCGCCAAGGAATGTATTCAAATCACCAAGATCAACTGATGTTTCATCAAAATCATCAAATAACTCATCTACTCTTCTGTAGAAAGTCATTGGATCACTGATATTGCATGTATCATCAATCAATCTAACAGCCTTTTCTAACACCGCCTTACCCGGTAATTTAGAATCCCTGCCATAATCACTTCTCAGAATATCTTCAATAGTAGCCTTCTTACTGCTACCATAATTTCTAAAATCACGCATTAAAGCATCGGCATCGTCAGATACTACGCTTCGACAGAAGAAGTCTCTGATAACATCCTTAACCGCTTTAATCCACTGTGTCTTAGGTATTTCCTTCATTTCAAGGAGAATCTTTTCTCTGTATTCTCTCTTTGTGATGAATTTATACGCATCATCCGCAGATGTACTTGCAGGACTATAAATAACGCTATTCATCTTCAAAGAAATTTGACCTTTTTTATACAGAGTAGCAATCAAGAACTCGATATCCTCTTCCACATATCCGTATGGAGCTGCCATAAACTTATCAAATGCCTGCTTAATAGAGAATTTGGCTCCGGTTCTGCCTGCATACTGGATAGCAGCAATCAGTTCCTTTAATGCATCTGCGTTAGGCTCTGCCATATCGCCTAAATCCAAAGTCATCTGTGTTTTGTTTTTCTTTAATACATCAAGGATATCTGCCTGAGTAGGCTCAGATGTCATATCCTTTAACTTGCTATATTCACTGGCAATCAATTTCGCAAATGCTTCATTGATTCTAGCAGTAACATCCTTTGACTTAGTTGTAATCTTTCCATCACACACATAAATATCTGCTGTCTCTAAAGCCATACGGATGTAATCTTTAATACGTTTTGCCTTATCATTTCTCTCTTTACGCTTTGTTGCAGAAATGATTTCATAATCATTCAAGCTGGTCAAATCCGGTCTCTGTAAGAAACTTTCGATTTTCTTCATTTCTTCTGTTTCAGAAAGATATGCGTAGTCATCAGATAATCTAACAATAACGCTCTTTTCAGTAGCAGCTTTCAGACTAAGTGCAAGGTCATCCACTTCACCACTATAAGCAGTAAGAAGGTGTAATGTGATACCACCTAACTGGTTGCTCTTATACTGTCTGTTATCAATTTTCTGATTGAAAGAGAACTGGTATCTGTTGTTATATCTGTACTTATTGTTCGTCATAACAATAATTTCTTCAAACGCAACCTGAGCAACATAGTTTACTGTTTCAGTAGGGTCAATGTTAATCTTTCTGATAGCATCTTCTGCTTCCTGCTCTTCGTTAGTTAAGAAGATATATTCATTGCCATTCTTCTGCACCAGTAACTCATCACAAAGCACACGAAGGGAAGCCTCTACCTTTTTACCTAAAGCAAGACGGTCTTCGTTAATATTGGAAATCATAAGTGTTGTAATATTCTCAAGATTCTTGCTGAAGTTATTTACATGCTTAATCATGAATAACACCTTGAGCAATTCAACATCAAAATTATTCAGTCTTGTATTTCTTGCAGCCTGAGTGATTACAATTCTGTGAGTATGGTCAATAAAGTCATCTAAAGCACTGTAAAATGCGTTAAATGGCACTAATACACCTTCTCTTTCATTCTCATATTTCTGTGCTGCTTCTTTGAATAACGCAAGCATAGAACGTTCGCCATCTGCTAAATGCTTACCGCTTGAACTGTACTGTCTTACAGATGTAAGCACACTACCAAGCAATTTGAACTGATATGGAATAAACGGATACACTTCTGCAAATTCATCTGCATCAGCATATAAAGGCATTTCCGGAGTTCCTTCACTAAAGGTAATATTTCCCCTAATATCAAACTCATGGCTGCCATATAAATCTTTCAAAATAACAGTTGCACTATCTTTCTTAAAGAGGATACGCTTACGGATAACTTCGTCTACATTGGCTGATGAGAGTGCAATTCTTGTGTCAAAACGACCTTGAATCTTAGAGAAATCTTCTCCCATTGTCTTTGTAATAGAATCGATATCCTGCTGGCTCGTTACGATAATCCATGCATTACCTCTACAAGCAGTTCCCAAATCTTCTGTTACTGTCTGCAAATTAAGCATCAACTTACTATCGTCAGCAATATACTGACCGATTTCATCCACAAGGAATAAAACATGATGGTCTTTCCCCTTGCTTTCGCAATATTTTCTGATATACTCAGCGAATTTATCAATAGAAAGGCTGTATGAGTTCTGAGCATTTTCTGTCCAGTTTCTTGCTTCGTTTTCACTCATAATTCCAAGAGAAACTACTGCCTCAATAATCTCGTCCTGAATAAAATAAAAGTCTTCTCTTGATTCCACCCATGAAGAACCATTGATTTCCTCAAATTTCGCTTTAAACTCTTCGTATCTTCCGTCATTATCTAATTTTCTTTCAAAATCAGCCAAGAATGGAATTGAACCACAGTATCCAAGATAATCATTGAACACTTTCATAAATACATCTTTGATAGCATCCTTATTCATCTTAGAATCGGTAGCACTCTTAGAATCAATATTGAACAGAATAACATCAACATCGTCACTCCAACTGGAAACCTCCTCAATCTTCTTTTTTAAAGAAGCATTCTCTACTTTCACACCTTCCAGGAAGAAGCTTGAAGCAGAATGTGTCTGTCCCTTATCATCTGTTACAACCTTATTTGACAATATGTAAGATAAAATCTTTAAAAAATGAGATTTACCACTTCCAAAGAAGCCGGAAATCCATACACCCATTTTATCAGTATGGCTCTCTACACCTCTCTTGTAGGCAGCAAAGAAACGGTCCATGTACTTTTCCAATTCAGATGTAACTACATACTCATCCAACTCCTGATAAATGTTTTCATCATCAGACTGACCAACCTTAATTACACCCTTAATATCTCTATCAATTTCTTTGAAAAACATATCTCTAATAATCATAGTCTTGTAATCCTCCTATACGATCAGTGGAAATGCTCGATAATAATTTCCATCGTTAATCGTTCCAAATAGTGAAAGAGTCTGTCCATTCCAATTTCCCGGATAAAACATTACTACCGGAACTTTATCAAGTATCTGATGCAGATTGTTCAATACATTATGTGATCTTACAAACGGGAACACCTTTCCAACTCCCGTCAAGAATACAACTGCATGTTCCGGTGTCTCAGCCACAATTTTGTTTACAATCAAATTATCATCATTGGTAAGACGAAGTAATTTAGATACCGCATTATAAAGGTATTCACTTCCCTTCGTTTCCTCAAATTTGATACATTTATCCAAATAACCTCTTTCTTCCAAAATGCCGATTACCATTTTATATAAATCGTATTCAACAATTTCAAATCCATCTGCTTCCGGATTATTCTGTTTCTTTAAACTTTCTACTTTCTGTCTCATTATCAGTTCATCACATGGCTCATAGTCAAAAACATAGTATCGCACTTCATTCGCAACACCTCTATTAGCCAGGAAATCATCATCTGATATTCTGGTCCATATCTTATCTAATTTTTCTTGAAATTCCATTAGCATTCTCCCGTCAATGCATATAAATACTTTTCCATATTGTTCGCAAGCATAATGTTTCTAAGCTCAATATCCACATACGGTCTATTGATTTTTCTCTCATTCTTTACCGGTTCTCCCAGCAAACCTGCCGCCTGCATATATTTACAATATGTCTGTTTCAACTTCTTAATTGCTGAGTCTGACCATCCAGCCACAACATCGCTCTGTTCTATCTTTCGATTGAAAAACATATTAAGATCAGCATCTTTCAATACATCTTCATCCATATTCAGTTTGATTCTGTATACTTCATACATCAGTTCAAAAAGCAAAATATCCGTAACCATTGCTGCTATTAAAGCAATAATCTTTGCGGTGTTGATGTCTGAATCAATCATCAACTTAACCAAAGGCTCCGGAACAGCATCTAATCTTCTCTTTATGCAATTAAATTCTCTTCTGGCTCTATTTTCCGCTTTTTGTTGATATATATTCTCTTCCACAACCATTCTCTGAACTTCTTGCACATCATGGTTCTGGAGTAATTTTGCTGTTTCTCTCATTTCTACAAACCACAAGAGATTACTTACGTTGCCTGCACTATACTCCATCTTGTCATTCTCCTTTGCGTTCATAGTTGATAATATCTCCGAAGTCACAATTTAACTCTTCGCATATTTTTTCCATAATACCCATAGAAACAGCTTCTCCCTTGCTCATCTTCGCAAGCGTAGAACTACTGATGTCAATCTTCTCAACCAAATCCATCTTTTTCATGTTCTTGTCAATCAATAATTTCCATAATCCATTATACGATACAGCCATATTCTTTCCCTCTCTTATGAGTCCACGACTTATAGATTTAATCTGCGTTTTGCATATAAAATGCCTACTATAGCTAGTATAACATAATGGCATAGGAATTTCAAAAAGAACTTTCGATTTATCGAAAGTTCTTTTTATTATGTGCGTCTAGCGGTGCCAGGTCTTTGTATAATGGTCTCATAAATTAAGACACTGAACACGACATTTCTTAATGAATCTGATATACTATAACCAACAAATGAAAGAAGGTACTTATTATGTCCAGATCAAGAAGAAATTTCAGTGCTGAATTTAAAACCAACCTCGTACTCCAGCTGCTTAAAGGAGAAAAAGAACTTAATGTCCTTGCTGTTGAAAACGATATTCAACCAAATCTCCTGCGCAACTGGAAGAAGGAATTCCTTGCAAATGCTTCTCTTGCTTTTAATAACAAGAGAGAAGGCAATCTCCGGGAAAAACTTGCCGAAGAACGCAAGGAAAAGGCTGAATACTGTACCGACCCCCAAAAGTTAGACCTAAAAATCTAACGATTGGAGGTCGGTATTT
>ENA-UONV01000616-UONV01000616.1-human-gut-metagenome-genome-assembly--contig:-CS4-NODE-616-length-38703-cov-8.895105_pt1 | contig 38703 bp, 32 predicted proteins | sample MGYA00242461_ERZ724008 | MGnify/ENA metagenome assembly ERZ724008 | reverse complement strand
TTCAAAAAGCCTCGCAGAGTTTGCCGCCCGCAGGCGGCAAAAAATTTAAATCATTTTTCACCGCGACATGTGCGTGGGGAAAAATACCCCTCAGACTGCAAGTGTGGAATTTTTGCGCTCCGTGCAAAAATTATGCGCGCAGCAGGCTGCAATCCTTTTGTCGGAAAAATCCAAAGGATTTTTCGACAGGGTAAATCGGGGGTCCCGGAAGCCCGGGACCCCCGATTTTTGCTTTCATGCGTTATGCTTCAGCCAATCAGCACTTCTCAAACACCACTGCGGTGCCCATGCCGCCGCCGATGCACAGGGTTGCCAGGCCCTTCTTGGCCTCGGGCCGCTTCTGCATCTCGTGCAGCAGGGTCACGATGATACGGGCACCGGAGGCGCCCACGGGGTGACCCAGGGCAATGGCGCCGCCGTTGACATTGACCTTGCTCATGTCGAAGTGCAGCTCACGGGCCACGGCGATGGACTGGGCGGCGAAAGCCTCATTGGCCTCCACCAGGTCGATATCATCGATAGTGACGCCGGCCTTCTTCATAGCGTTGCGGGATGCCACCACGGGGCCTACGCCCATGATCTTGGGATCCACGCCGCCCTGGCCCCAACCGATAAGCTTAGCCATGGGCTTCAGACCATACTTGGCCACAGCCTCGCCGGAGGCCAGCACGATGGCGGCAGCGCCGTCATTGATGCCGGAGGCGTTGGCGGCGGTGACGCGCTGGGTGCCCTTGTCAGCGGCATCCTGGGCACCGGTGACCTCGAAGGTGTGTACCACCTGGGGGTTGGGGGACTCGGGGCCTACGGGGAAGGCACCCTTGAGCTTGGCGATGCTGTCGGCGGTGACGCCTTCCTTCACATACTCGTCGCGCTTGAACTCCACGATCTCCTTCTTCACCTTGACGGGCACGGCCACGATCTCATCGTCGAAGCGGCCGGAATCCCGGGCGGCGCAGGCCTTCTGCTGGGAAGCAGCGGCGAACTCATCCTGCTCGCGGCGGGTGATGCCCCAAATATCATTGATGTTCTCGGCGGTGGTGCCCATGTGATAGTTGTTATAGGCGTCCCACAGGCCGTCCTTGATCATGGTGTCCACCAGCTTCTTGTCGCCCATGCGAGCGCCCCAGCGGGCGTCCAGAGAGGCAAAGGGAGCGGCGCTCATATTTTCGGTGCCGCCGCAGACAACGATGTCAGAATCGCCGGCCAGAATGGAACGGGCACCCTCGATGACGGACTTCATACCGGAGCCGCAGACCATACCCACGGTGTAAGCGGGGACGGAATAGGGGATGCCGGCCTTGATGGAAACCTGACGGGCAACATTCTGGCCCTGGGCGGCAGTGAGGATGCAGCCGAACATCACCTCATCCACGTTCTCGGGAGCGACGTTGGCGCGCTTGAGGGCTTCCTTCACCACGATGGCGCCCATCTCAGCGGCGGGAGTGTTCTTCAAAGAACCGCCAAAGGAGCCGATGGCTGTTCTGCAGCAATTGACAACATACAAGTCTTTCATGAATGTGTTCCTCCTAATTTTTATAGTTAAATATAGATGCGTGAGAGCGCATTTTTTAAAGCAACCCCATGATAGTCATTTTTTTAACAATAGTCAATGGTCAAAAGATACAAAAATGTACCTTGCCAAAAAGATTGTGATTTATGGCAATGAAAAGCTTCAATCTTTCGTTGTTTTGACGAATAAAATGCAGCCGTTATCAGGATTGAGGCGCCGTATCCGTGCCCGCTGAGGTATTGCTGTCCGTGCCGGCGCCGGAAAGCTGACTACGCAGGGTCTGCAGCTTGGTATAGAAGCGGGCAACGTTCAGCTTGTCATAGCTGCGGCAGTTGTAGCGAATGCCGGCGCTCTCCCGCATAGCGTCCAGCTTGGCATTGAACATTTTATCCAGTACGGCGTCAGCATTCAGGGCCTGGCCCACGAATACATAATAGCCTTTGGCGGTGGTCACCACATCGCTGACCTGTCCCTCTGCCAGAGCGGTCAGGACGGCGGCAACGCTGCTGTCCAGATCCTGGACGGCGGCCGTTTCGCCGGTTTCCGATGCCTGCAGCGCCAGTTCTTGAGCAATTTGCAGATAGGCAGCCGTCACATCCTCCGCGCTGCGCAGGCGGGCCGCGGCCTCCTGAGCTTGGGCCAGAGTGGCGGCGTCGGTGGCCTCATCGCCGGTGATGGACCAGTACAGAGGAAGGAAAGTGCAGTAGCCGCCGCTTTGGGCGAAGGCGGCAATCTCCTCATCGGAGGGGCGCAGGGCACCGCCGGCGGCGCAGTAGGCCTTATACAGCTCGGAATACAGGAAGTATACCTGGTTGATCTGCTGGAAGCCTTCGTCGGTGAGCCCCATAAGCTCCAGCTGCTTGGCATAGCCCTCTTCGCCGCCGTAGTAGGTCACATATTGCTGGCGCTGGGCGTCCAGCTGGGCCTGAGACTCCTCGGACAGGGTGATCCCGGCCTCCTGCGCCCACTGGCGCACCACGGCATAGAGCACCACCGTGCGCTGAGCGTCCTCCATGGCGTACTGGCCGTAGGTCAGGCCGCCGCTGACGGCGGCGTCAAAGTCCACGGAGCCCATATAGGAGGACAGATAGTCGCAATCGTAGGCCAGCCAGTAGAGGTATTCCTCGGCGGACACGGATCGCTTGTTCACGGTCATCAGGGCGGCGTCCGGATGGATGCCGCTGGCCTGATAAAATATGCCGTCGGTACGCTTGCCGTTGGGCATATTGCCCACCAGTGCTACGCCGGCCACCAAAAGAACGGAGGCCAGCAGACCGGCCAATGCGCGGATGATGAGTTTTTTCATGTCGTTTCTCCTTCTGTTTTGGGTGCTTGGCCCTTTATTTCCAGCGTGCCGAAAAAGTCTTTTCGCCCCGCTGCCTAAGTTTTTGAAGCTTTGAAAAAGCTCCAAAAACGATTGATTTGAATGGTGAGGGACACCCTTCTTGGGTTTCCCTCACACACCCTTCCTTGCCATTATTGCAATCTTGCCGCTTTAACGGTAGCCTTTTCTTCCCGCTTTATGCGCAGGCGCTCCACCAGCGCCGAGGCGGCCTCCAGGGAGGTTTCCTTTTCCTTCAAATACAGCGTCAGATAGGGCTGGGTGCCGGAGTGCAGCAGCAATCGACCTTTATAGGACGCCATGGCACACACGGCCAGGAGGCTGGGCGGGTCTACCCGGTCCGTGAACCGGAAGATCAGCTGCCGCTCCTTTTGGGAGATGTCGCAGATGCCCACGAACGCTGCGTCCGAGCGCAGCAGCGCCACATCCAGCAGGGCCGATACGGCCTTGGGCGGGTCGCCGAAGCGGTCCAGCAGCTCGTCCAGGATCTCCCCGGAGTCCGCTGCTGTGCGGATGGCCGCAATGCGGCGATAAAGGTCCATGCGCTGCTTGGCCTGGGGAACATAGCTCTCGGGAATGTAGGCAGACACCGTCAGGTCAGCGGCGCATTCCGGCCGAATTTCGGCGGACTTGCCCTGCTGCTCCAGAACGGCGTCATTCAGGAGCTTCAGGTACATATCATAGCCCACGCTCATCATATAACCGGATTGCTCCGCCCCCAGCAGATTGCCCGCGCCGCGAATCTCCAGGTCCCGCATGGCAATTTTGAAGCCAGAGCCGAACTCCACATACTCCTTTATAGCGGTGAGGCGCTTGCTGGCCTCCTCTGTCAGGATCTTTCCCTGACGGTAGGTGAGATAAGCGTAGGCCCGGCGGGGGCTGCGGCCGATGCGGCCCCGGATCTGGTGCAGCTGGCTCAGGCCCATGCGGTCGGCATCCTCGATGATGAGGGTGTTTACATTGGGAATGTCGATGCCGGTCTCAATGATGGTGGTGCAGACCAGGACCTGTATTTCTCCGTCGGCCATGTCCTGCATCACCCGGCTCAGCTGGCTCTCGCTCATCTTACCGTGAGCGATGCCGATGGAGACATCCTCCCCCAGCATCTGCCGGATGCGCCCGGCGGTGGATTCAATATTTTCCACCCGGTTGTGCAGGTAATATACCTGCCCGCCCCGGTCCAGCTCCCGGCGCATGGCGTCGCACAGGATGCCCCAATCGTGCTCCAGCACATAGGTCTGTACCGGCTGGCGGTCCCGGGGCGGCTCCTCAATGGCGGACATATCCCGTATGCCCGATAGGGCCATATTCAGGGTCCGGGGGATGGGGGTGGCAGAGAGGGTCAGGGTGTCCACCTGCTCCGCCCGCCGGCGCAGCTGCTCCTTGGCTGCCACGCCGAAGCGCTGCTCCTCGTCGATAATCAGCAGACCCAGGTCGTGAAAGGCTACATCCTTCTGCAATAGCTTGTGGGTGCCGATGAGCAGGTCTACCTTGCCCTGGGCCGTGCGCTCCAATATATCCTTGGCCTGCTTGGCGCTGCGGAAGCGGCTCAGCACCTCCACCGTCACGGGAAAGCTGCGGAACCGGCTCACGGCGGTGGCGTAATGCTGTTGGGCCAGCACGGTGGTCGGCACCAAAATCGCCGCCTGCTTGCCGTCCAGTATGCACTTCATCACCGCCCGGAGGGCCACCTCGGTTTTGCCGTAGCCCACATCGCCGCAGAGAAGCCGGTCCATGGGCCGGGATTGCTCCATGTCGTTTTTAATCTCACGGATGCAGCGCAGCTGGTCGTCAGTCTCCGTGTAGGGGAATGCCTCCTCAAACTCCTGCTGCCACGGAGAATCCGGCGAAAAGGCGAAGCCCGCCAGCCGCTGCCGCCGGGCGTACAGGTCGATAAGGCCCTTGGCCAGGTCCCGGGCGGCGGCCTTGGCCCGATAGGTGGTCTTGGCCCACTCGGTGCCGCCCAGCTTATTCAGCTTGGTGCGGCTGGTGTCCTCGCCGCTGCCGATATACTTGCTTACCAGGTCCAGCTGCGTGGCCGGGACATACAGGCAATCACTGCCGGCGTAGGCGATCTTGATGTAATCCTTTTCCACCCCGTCCACCGGCAGGCGGATCATGGAAACGAACCGGCCGATGCCGTGGTGCTGGTGAACCACCAGGTCCCCGGGAGTCAGGTCGGTGTAGGATTGGAGGGCTTGCCGCGTGGGATCACTTTTCGGGGCTCGGCGCCGGGGCTCCCTGCCGGAGACCTTGGCCGTCAGCTGCCCTTCGGTGAGGATGGCCAAAAGCAGCCCGGGATACTCGCTGCCGGCGCACAGGGCACCCACGGAAATGACCGCCTGCCCGCGCTGGGGCAGGACGCTGCCCTGGTAATCCACCGTGGCAGGGATCCTCCGCTCCCGCAGAAGCCTTTGCAGGTTATCCGCCCGGACCCGGCCGCCGCACAGCACCAGCACCCGGTAGCCGGTGGTGAGGTAGTGTGTCAGATCCGTTACGGCGGTGTCGAGACTGCCGCCGTATACGGACAGCTGCTTGGCCGCCACCTGCACCATGGCCTGGGGCGCCAGCAGATACCGGCTGGTGGGCAGGCTCTCCATCTGGCACACCGGGTATTGGGAAATGGCCCGCACCAGCTCGTCCTGCTCCAGCTGCAGGTGGGCGAATTCCCCCGCCAACCAGCCGTTTTCCTCGGCAGTAACGATGTCCTGTCGCCGCTGCCACAGCCAGTGCTTCAGCCCCTCGGAGGCCCGGCTGCTCTCGCTGATACACACCAAGACATTTTCGGGCAGATAATCGGCGGCACAGGCGAAATCCGGGTACACCGCCGCCATATACCGGTCGCTGCCCCCGGGGATCATCCCCTGCCGCAGGGCCGCCGCATCACTGCGCAGAGTCGCGCAGAGAGCGGCAGTGCTCTCCCTTTTCTCATATCGAGCCGCGGCGGCCTCCAGCTTTTCGGGTCCATCCGGGGCGCCGAAGGCGGGCAGCACCTCTCCCGCCGGCAGCAGGAGGGCGCTTTCTATATTCTCCGTCCGCCGCTGGGTGCCGGGGTCGAACAGGCCCAGGGCGTCGATCTCGTCATCAAAAAAGTCGCACCGGACAGGCTGCTGCGCATCCGGGGAGAATACGTCCAAAATGCCGCCTCGCAGGGCGAATTGGCCGGGCCCCTCCACCTGGTCACAGCGGGTGTATCCGGCGTCGGTGAGGCGGTGACACAGCTGTGCCACGTCATGCCGCTGGCCCGGGGCCAGGTCTATGACGGCTCCGGCCAGCACCTGGGGCGGGATGCACCGCTGGCACAGGGCCTCGGCGGTGGCGAGAACCACGGCAGGGGCATTCACCTGCAGCTGATACAAGGCTGCAATGCGCTGATAGTCCCACTGGCGGCTGGCAATGGCGGCAGGGCGCAGATGCATTTCCCGTCCGGGCAGATGCAGGGGCTTGCAGCCGGTAAGGCTCTCCATGTCTCCTGCAAACCGCTGGCACTCCCGCTCGTCGGCGCACAGGAGCAGCAGGGGGCGGCCCATTGCTTGGGCCAGAGCTGCGGCGATCTGCGTCCGGTGGACGGGGGAAAGACCTGTGATGGCTGCGCTGCGGCAGCCATCGTCCAGCTCTTTTTGAATATACTGTAATTCCGGCAGGCGCATCAGCTCCTGCAAGAGAGTGTGCAAATTGTCCCCCTCCTTTCCGGGTATTCTATGATAAAAATCTGAAATATAGCTTAACTCATATGAATTGTAAAGCCTCGCAGAGTTTGCCGCCTGCAGGCGGCAAAAAATTAAGATCATTTTTCGCCGCGACCTGTGCGTGAGAGAAAATACCGCTCAGGCTGCCAGTGTGGAATTTCGGCGTTATACGCCGAAATTATGCGCGCAGCAGCCTGTAAAACTCTTTGGCAGAAAATTCCACAGGAATTTTCGCCAGGTTAATTAAACCGGTTCATGGCCTTGTCCATGCCCTGGGTGATCACCGCCGGAACGGCCTGGGCAGCCCGATCCAGGGCGTCCAGCAGAGTCTTCTGCTCCTCGCCCACAGGCATGCCGATGACCCAATCCACCACCTCGTAGCCCGCCTGCTTCGGCGAGCCAACCCCCACCTTGATGCGGGGGAAACGGTCACTGCCCAGATGCTGAATGATATTCTTCAGCCCGTTGTGCCCCCCGGCGGAGCCGAAGGCACGCAGCCGGAGCTTGCCCACCGGCAGGTCGATGTCATCGGATACCACGAGGATATGCTCCGGAGGGATCTTATAGAAGCGGGCGGCGGCGCCTACGGCCTCCCCGGAGAGATTCATGTAGGTCTGGGGCTTCATCACCAGCACCTTAGTCTCTCCCAGCTTCCATTCCGCCGTCCAGGCCTTGAAGCGCAGCTTGTTAAAGCGCAGCTTTTCCCGCTCCGCCAGCCGGTCAACGGCTAAAAAGCCCATGTTGTGCCGGGTGCTTTCGTACCGTGCACCGGGATTGCCAAGACCCACTACCAGCCAAGTAAAGCCGCTCTGCTTGAAAAACATACGCTCACGCTCCTGTAAAAATTTTGGTCGGGCGATATTCTCGCCCGACCAGTATAGCACAAAATGATTGGATTGAACAGTTGATTTCTTCTGCTCCCGGCATCAGCTGAAGAGCTTGGCAATGGAGATCTCCTGGTAAATGCGCTCGATGGCCTCGGCGAACATGGGAGCCACGGACAGATACTTGATTTTATCGCAGCCGGCACCCATCTCCTCAGGCAGGGTGTTCAGCAGGGCCACCTCCTTGATGACACTGCCGGAAAGGCGCTCCAGCGCGGGGCCGGAGAGCACACCGTGGCTGGCACAGGCGTACACGTTGTTAGCGCCGCCCACCTCCACAATGGCCTTGGCGGCGTTGCAGATGGAGCCGGCGGTATCGATCATGTCGTCAAAGAGGATGCAATCCTTTCCGGCCACGTCGCCGATGACGTTCATTACCTCGCACTGGTTGGCCTTTTGGCGGCGCTTATCCACGATGGCGAGGTTCATGTGCAGCTTCTGGGCAAAGGTGCGGGCCCGGGCCACGCTGCCCACATCCGGGGACACCACTACCATATCCTCAGCCCGCTCGCCAAACTTCTTGGCATAGTAGTCAACAAAGACGGGGTTACCCAGCAGGTTATCCACGGGGATGTCAAAGAAGCCCTGAATTTGGGCGGCGTGCAGGTCCATGGTCAGCACCCGGTCGGCGCCGGCAGCGGTGAGCATATTAGCCACCAGCTTGGCAGAGATGGGATCGCGGCTCTTGGCCTTGCGGTCCTGGCGAGCATAGCCAAAGTAGGGGATCACGGCAGTCACGCGGCCGGCGGAGGCGCGCTTGCAGGCGTCGATCATGATGAGCAGTTCCATCAGGCTATCGTTCACGGGCTTGCAGGTGGAGTTGATGAGGAACACATCGCTGCCGCGGACGGTCTCATACAGAGAGACGCTGGCCTCGCCATCGGCAAAGTGCTTGACCTCTGCCTCACCCAGCTTGGTGCCGATGAGCTTGCAGATGTCCTTTGCCAGGGCGGGGTTGGAGTTGCCGGTGAAGATCTTGATGTCCTTGCCATGAGAAATCATTTTGTTACACACTCACTTTCTTTCGGTTTTTGCTAAAAATTTCTCTCTCAGGATGTATATGGAGGGCAATATGGGGCGGATACTCCATATATAAAAAAATCGCTGAACGCTTTATAAGGCCGCCGCTCTCCGGATTCTACCGGCAGAGGTGGCGAGCCGCAGCGTCAGCGGTTTGAAGAAGGCACGCCCGCAGGCGGCGGACCATACAATTCGACATCCCATGGGAGCACACTTCCTTTCCGTCCGTTTCTAATTCTCATTATAACAGTTTTTCTTGCAAAATCCAGTGGTTTTCCTAAAAAACTAAAAATATTTTTCCTGTGCAAAAACCGTCTGCGTCCGCTCACAAATAGGAAAAACCGCACCCGTAGCCCGGATAAAACCGATGAATACAGAATTTTTCCGCAAAAAATACCATTTTGCGGTTGAATTTACGGCAGCTATGCATTACAATAAGCGGAGCATTCCAAAATGGGGGAGATGGTACGCCGTGCTGAATATCGTGCTGGTGGAGCCGGAGATCCCGCAGAACTGCGGCAATATTGCCCGGACCTGCGCTGCCACCGGCAGCCGCCTGCACCTGATCCGCCCCCTTGGCTTTGATATTTCCGACCGGGCCGTGAAGCGTGCGGGCCTGGATTACTGGCATCTGGTGCACGTTGCGGACTATGAGGACCTGGATGCGTTTTTTGCCCAGCACCCGGAGGCAAAGGATGACCTCTGGCTGGCCACCACCAAGGCCCCTCGGGACTATACCCAGGCGCGGTTTTCGCCGGATTGCTGGCTGTTCTTCGGAAAAGAGACCGCAGGCCTGCCGGAGGCGTTCCGCCTGGCCCACTATGACCGGTGTCTCCGCCTGCCCATGCGGGAGGAGGCCCGGAGCCTGAACCTCAGCAATTCTGTGGCCATCCTGACCTATGAAGCCCTGCGGCAGAACGGCTTTCCCGGCCTGTGCGGCACGGGGGAGATGAAAAATCTGTAAATCACTCTGAAAAGGAGAGTATCTATATGAATTATAACAAAAAAACCGTTGCAGATGTAGACGTTGCCGGCAAGAAGGTGCTCCTGCGCTGCGATTTCAATGTCCCCCAGGACAAGAAGACAGGAGCCATCACCAGCGACAAGCGTATTGTGGCGGCCCTGCCCACCATTCAATACCTGCTGGAGCACGGCGCGGCGGTTATTGCTTGCTCCCATCTAGGCAAGCCCGAGCCTGTGTTTGACAAGTGGGTGAAAAAGCAGCTTGAAAAGGGCAAGGATCCTGCCGAGCTGACGCAGGAGGCATGGGAAAAGTCTCTGCGGAAGCTGACCCTGGCCCCTGTGGCCCAGCGCCTGTCCCAGCTGCTGGGCCGGGAGGTGCTCTTTGCCCATGATGTGGTGGGAGAGGATGCCGCCGCCAAGGCCGCCGCTCTGCAGCCGGGCCAGATCCTGCTGCTGGAGAACACCCGTTTTGAAAAGGGCGAGACCAAGAACGACCCCGAGTTTGCCAAAAAGCTGGCCTCCTTTGCGGATATCTATGTGTCCGACGCTTTCGGCGCCGTGCACCGGGCCCATGCCTCCACCGCCGGCGTGGCAGCTTACCTGCCTGCTGTGTCGGGCTTCCTGATTGAAAAGGAGCTGCGGGTCATGGGCGGCGCGCTGAAAAATCCCAAGCGGCCCCTGGTAGCTATCCTGGGCGGCAGCAAGGTCTCCTCCAAGATCGGCGTCATCAACAACCTGCTGGAGATTGCCGACACTATTATTATCGGCGGTGGCATGGCCTATACCTTCTCCGCCGCTCAGGGCGGCAAAATCGGCAATTCTCTGCTGGAGAGCGAGTGGATGGACTACGCCAATGAAATGGTAAAAAAGGCGGCGGACAAGGGCGTGAAGCTACTGCTGCCTGTGGACACCGTCATCGCCGACCGCTTTGCCCCGGATGCTGACACCGCTGTTGTGAAGGCCGGGCAGATCCCCGACGGATGGGAGGGCCTGGACATCGGCCCGGAGACTGTGAAGCTCTACTGCGCTGCCGTTGCAGATGCCGGCACGGTTATCTGGAACGGGCCTATGGGCGTGTTTGAGTTTGATAAGTTTGCCGTGGGTACCCGGGCCGTGGCCGAGGCGCTGAGCAAGACGGACGCCATTACCATTGTGGGTGGCGGCGACAGCGCGGCGGCTGTGGAGCAGTTGGGCTATGCCGACAAGATGACCCATATCTCCACCGGCGGCGGCGCTTCCCTGGAGTTCCTGGAGGGCAAGGAACTGCCGGGCGTGGCGTGCCTGCTGGATAAATAAGCAAGCCGCCGGTTCCGACCCTGTTGCGGTGCCCAAAATTTCTGCGCTGCCTTATGGCGGCCGCTGGAAATTTTGACCGCGGCCACTCGTTCGCCGCGCTGCATCCGCCACTGGCGGCGCGCGGCTCTCTCCCCACCGGCGGTGCTTCCCTGGAGTTTTTGGAGGGTAAGGAGCTGCCGGGCGTGGCGTGCCTGCTGGATAAATAAATTCAAAAAGATCTAAAATATATCAATAATATGTAGGAGTTAAATGAGAAAATTATGAATCGCAGATATCGTAAGACCATCATCGCCGGCAACTGGAAGATGAATAAGACCGCCTCCGAGACCAAGAGGTTTGCCGAAGAACTCAAGCGCCTGCTGCCTCGCACTAAGTGGTGCGACGTGGTGGTGTGCGTACCCGCCGTGAATATTCCCGCCGCCATGAAGGCCTTTAAGGATCTGCGGGTGTCCGTGGGCGCACAAAATGTTTTCTATGAAAAGAGCGGTGCCTACACCGGCGAGGTGTCGGCGGATATGCTGAAGGATCTGGGCGTAAAATATGTTATCATCGGCCACTCCGAGCGCCGGCAGTATTTCGGGGAGACCGACTTCACCGTGAACAAAAAGGTCATTGCGGCGCTGGAGGCAGGCCTGCACCCCATCATCTGTGTGGGCGAGACCCTGGACCAGCGGGAGCTGGGCGTGACTATGGAACTTATCGCTCTGCAGCTCAAGTCCGCTTTGGCCGGCGTGCCGGCGGAGAAGGCCCGCAAGTGCGTCATCGCCTATGAGCCCGTATGGGCCATCGGCACCGGCAAGACCGCCACTGCCCAGCAGGCGGCAGAGGTCTGCACCTTCATTCGCAGCACCATCCGCCATCTGTACGGCGCGCGCATTGCCCGGTCCGTCACGGTGCAGTACGGCGGCTCCATGAAGCCTACCAACGCCGCTGAGCTGCTGGCGCAGCCGGACATCGACGGCGGCCTCATCGGCGGCGCGGCGCTGGATGCGGGCCAATTTGTTGACATCATCAATGCAGCCAATCAGGATTAAGCGCTGAAATAAAGTGAGGAATTGCTATGAAGAATAAAACACCCACTGTGCTGGTGATTATGGACGGCTTTGGCATGGGTGCCCCCGGCCCCGGCAACGCCGTGACCCTGGCCAATACTCCGGTGCTGGACCGGCTGTTTGCCGAAAATGCCAATACCACACTCTCTGCCTCCGGATTGGATGTGGGTTTGCCCGCCGGGCAGATGGGCAACAGCGAGGTGGGCCACACCAACATCGGCGGCGGCCGGGTGGTGTTCCAGGACCTGCCCCGGATCAGCCGCGCCATTGAAACCGGCGAATTTTTCAAGAACCCCGCCTATAACAAGGCCATGGACGATTGCCTGGAAAAGGGCAGCAGCCTGCACCTGTACGGCCTGCTCTCCAGCGGCGGCGTACACTCCACGGTGGAGCACCTTTGGGCTCTGCTGCAGATGGCCAAGGACAAGGGCCTGGAGAGGGTCTATATCCACGCCTTTCTGGATGGCCGGGATGTGTCCCCCACCAGCGGCAAGGACTTTGTAGCCCAGTGCGTGGAAAAGTGCCGCAAGATCGGCGTGGGCAAGATCGCCACCGTCATGGGCCGCTACTACGCCATGGACCGCGACAAACGCTGGGAGCGGCTGCAGATGGCCTACGACGCCATGGTCTACGGTGAGGGCGTGCAGAATACCGACCCCGTGGATGCCGTGGCCAAGAGCTATGAAAACGGCATAACGGACGAGTTTGTGGAGCCTGTGGTCTGTGACGGCGAGGGCACTATTTCCGACAACGACAGCATCATTTTCTTTAACTACCGGCCCGATCGGGCCCGGGAGATTACCCGGGCCATTGTGGACCCGGAGTTTGACGGGTTCCAGCGGGAGTATTTCCCCACCACCTATGTCTGCAATACGGAGTATGACGCATCCATGCCCAATGTGCTGGTGGCGTGGCCCCGGATCGCTGTGAAAAACGGCTTGGGCGAATATCTCAGCTCTCTGGGCATGACCCAGCTGCGCATTGCCGAGACGGAGAAGTATGCCCATGTGACCTTCTTCTTCAACGGCGGCGTGGAGAAGCAGTATCCCGGGGAGGATCGGGTGCTGGTGGCATCTCCTAAGGTGGCTACCTATGACCTGCAGCCGGAGATGAGCGCCTACGAGGTGTGCGACAAGTGTGTGGAGCGCATTAAGAGCGGCGAATATGACGTGGTGATCCTGAATTTTGCCAACTGCGACATGGTGGGCCACACCGGTGTGCTTCCCGCTGCCATCAAGGCTGTGGAGACCGTGGACACCTGCGTGGGCCGGGTGGTGGACGCTACCCTGGAGATGGGCGGCATTGCCATGATCACCGCTGACCACGGCAATGCCGAGGTCATGCTCCAGCCCGACGGCAGCCCCATGACGGCCCATACCACCAACCGGGTGCCCTTCATCCTCTGCGGGGCCGGCAGCGAGCTGCGGCCCGGCCGCCTGGCGGACATTGCACCCACCATTTTGGATGTGATGGGATTGGCCTGCCCGGAGGAGATGGACGGGAAAACACTCATCCTGCGCTGAACGAATAAAATGTTTAAAAAGCTCACTGCCTGCGCATACTGCAGGCAGTGAGCTTTTTTTGCTTAATTCGGCGGCCGCAGGCCGGATATACTGCGGTGTGCGGCCCATGGCCGCAGGAAAGGTGTTTTTGTTATGGGTCGGATGAATCACGATAAATCCAGGAGCTTTTTCGGCGGCCGGGGCTTTTACATAGCCCTTGTGCTATGCCTGGCGGCCATCGGTGTGGCCGGCTATTTCGTCCTGGTGCAGCAGGCAAAGGTGGCGGAGGAGGGCAAGGATAAGCCCGTTGTGCGCCAGGAGGAGGTGGAAAACGTGCAGCGGGCCCAAATGCCGGAGGCGGACCCGGAGCCCGTGCAGGAGACCCTGGAGCCGGAGGAGCTGCTGCCACAGGTCTGCTCCCCGCTGGACGGCACCACGGTGACGGTGTTCAGTATGACAGAGCTGATGTATGATGAGACCATGGCCGATTGGCGCACCCACGACGGCGTAGACATTCGGGCCGAGGAGGGCGATGCGGTAAAGACCGCCGCCGCCGGCACGGTGAAGGAGGTACGCTATGACGACCTTATGGGCGTCACGGTGGTCATCTCCCACGCAGACGGCTACGAGACGCAGTACAGCAGTCTGCAGCAGGAGCCGCCGGTGGAGCAGGGCAAGACCGTCGAGGCCGGGGACATCATCGGCCTGGTAGGCTCCACCGCCGCCGCAGAGGGCGATGTGGGCCCACATCTGCATTTTTCCGTCAGCAAGGACGGAAAGGTGGTGGACCCGCAGGAGTATGTGAAGTAAAGAACCTGCAGAGCCGCAAGCACCCTGCTTTACCCTTGGCATATTTATCGCTTTTAGGACACTTTGCCCGCAGAGATGAAAATCAACTCTGCGGGCAAGTATTTTTTTAAGGGAAACGCCGCTCAATACTGGAAGCAGCTGCCGCCAACAAACTCCCGGACAATGGAGTTCAGGGGTACATAGGGGGTGTGCAGGGGCGGCACACTCTCCACCGCCTTCATCAGGTCCGTGAGGCCGTACTGGCTGATAAATTCCGGGGTCAGTTCCTCCCGGAACCGGGGGATCTCCTCCAGATACTTGGCCAGGATGCAGGGCTCATAGTCGTGGAAGGTATCAATATGGATGGCGGCATTTTGCTTGTTGGGCTGGATGTAGTTTACCTCGCCCCGATCTACGCTCTGCGCCTTGCGGACGGTATCCTGCAGGGAGTGACCCCGGGTCTTGTAGTCCCGGATCATGCGGCGCACCACCCGCAGCTGCTCGGGCCGGACGATCTTGTCATCATTGGTGATGATACGGGTCCGGGGGGCCACATAGATGCCGTTGGCTTCACTGCGCAGGCGGTCAAAGATCAGGGGATTGAGCATGTGGATGCCCTCGGCAATGATGATGGCGTCCTTGTCGCCCTGCATTTTGCGCCAGCCGCCGGTGTTGCCGGTGACGAAGTCGTACCAGGGCACCTCCACCTCCTGGCCGTCCGCCAGGCGATGGATGCAATCCACCAGCAGATCCCGGTTTACGCAGTAGGGGCTCTCCCAATCGGTGGCCTCCGGCGGGCGCTGGTCCAGGGGCAGGAAGAAATTGTCCATGCTCAGCATGCACACCTTCACGCCCAGGTTCTCCAGATACTGCTGCAGGCGCATGGCTGTGGTGGTCTTGCCGGAGCCGGAGGGACCGGTGAGAGCCACGATGGGCTTTTTATCCTTGCTGGCCAGAATGGTGGCGGCGGCGGAGCTGATCTTATCATGAAAGACCTCCTCGCACCGGAGGACGAATTGCTCCTCGTTGCGCATGGCGAGATTAATATTATCCAGGTCAATGACGCGCATAAAACAGGAACTCCTTTCAAAAAACTGGCAGAAACCCTTCAATATATAAAATGCATTATAGCAGAAAGGCGGCGCGGGTGCAACCTCAGGCTTTCGGGAGCGGAATTATCGGTAAAAACGATAATAATGAGGGTTATATGCAGTAAATCTATTTTACATTCCTAAGATTTGTGCTATTCTTACGGTAGAACAACGATAGGAGACGATACCATGGAACAGAACAAGCTCTTTTGCAAGGGCGGCGGCTGCACCGCCAAGCTGGGGGCCGGGGTGCTGAGCCGTGTGCTGGAGCGCCTGCCGAAATTCCCGGCGGACCCAAACCTGCTCATCGGCTTTGACAGCAAGGACGACGCCGCCGTGTATAAGCTTACAGACGATGTAGCGGTGGTGCAAACCCTGGACTTTTTTCCGCCCATGGTGGATGACCCCTACACCTTCGGGCAGATCGCAGCCACCAACGCCCTCAGCGACGTGTGGGCCATGGGCGGCCAGGTAAAAACAGCATTGAACATTGTGTGCTTTCCGGAAAAGTCGGACCTGAATATCCTGGGCGAGATGATGCGCGGCGGCGCGGAAAAGGTGGCTGAGGCCGGGGGCACCCTGGTGGGCGGCCACTCCATTGCCGACAGTGATGTGAAATACGGCTTGTCCGTCATGGGTACGGTGCATCCGGACCGTATTTATGCCAACAACACGCCCCAAAAGGGGGATAAGCTGGTGCTGACCAAGCGGCTGGGTGTTGGCATCCTCTGCACGGCGAGCCGCGTGGGGGAGGCCAGCTCCGAGGCCATGCAGGCCGCCGTTGCCTCCATGACCACCCTGAATAAATACGCCGCCGAATGCTGCCGGAAATACGATGTGCACGCCTGCACGGACGTAACGGGCTTCAGCTTTCTGGGCCACCTGCATGAGATGCTGGATGGGGCCCACAGCTGCCGCATTGAGGCTGGGGCGGTGCCGGTATTTTCCGAGGCCCTGCGCCATGCAGATGAATTCCTGCTGACGGCGGCAGGGCAGCGCAACCGCAACCATACAGGCCCCTTTGTGCGCTTTGAGAATGTGTCCTTCTCTATGGAGGAGGTGTTGTTTGACCCCCAAACCTCCGGCGGATTGCTGGTGGCCCTGTCGGGCGAACAGGCGGAGGCACTGGTGGAGGACCTGCGGCGCATCGGCGCCCCGGCGGCTATAGTGGGCGAAGTGACGGACAGCGAAGATATTGAGATTCGTGTTGTTGGATAACAATAACCAGAGTAAATTGCCCTGCAGAATTTGTTGCCCGCAGCAGACTGAAAATCTTTTGTCAAAAAATTCCAAAGGAATTTTTGGCAGTAAATATTATGGAGGATAAAATCATGCTGAAAGTGAACGCAATGGGGGACACCTGCCCCATTCCCGTGGTAAAGACTAAGGAGGCCATCCGCCAGCTGGGTGCAGACGGCGGCGTTGTGGAGACCTTGGTGGATAACGACATCGCCGTGCAGAATCTGACCAAGATGGCAAATCAGAAGGGCTACGGCGTGGAGAGTGAGAAGCTGGGGGAGAATGAATACCGGGTGACCATGACCGTGGGTGCCGGGGCGGACCTGCCCGCAGAGAGTGAGGAGACCATGTGCATGGTCCCCGCCGGGCAAAAGAACACCGTTGTGGTGGTGGCTGCTGACCACATGGGCGAGGGCGAAGGCGAGCTGGGCAAAAACCTCCTGAAGGCGTTTCTCTACGCCCTGAGCCAGCAGGAAAGCCTGCCTAAGACCATCCTGTTTTATAACGGCGGCGCGTCTCTTACCTGTCAGGGCTCTCTGTCCCTGGAGGATCTGAAATCCATGGCGGAGCGAGGGGTGGAGATCCTCACCTGCGGCACCTGCCTGAATTTCTACGGCCTCACCGAGAAGCTGGCTGTGGGCGGGGTGACCAATATGTATGACATTGTGGAAAAGCAGATGGCCGCAGACCTCATTGTGAGGCCCTGATATGCTGCAAAAGAAACTGTGCCTGGTGGTGACCTTTGACGCCACCGCCGCAGCTATGGCGGCGGAAAAATACTGTTTGGAAAGAGGCGTTCCGGGGCGGCTGATTCCGGTGCCCCGGGAGATCACCGCCGGATGTGGCCTGGCTTGGAAGGCGGAGATGGAGCAGGAGAAGGCTGTCACCGCTGCTTTGGAAGAGGCGGGCATCAAGTACAGCGGGGTGTACCGTATTGAAATTTGAAAAAAGGTCCTGGGTTGAACACCGGGGGCTTTTTCGCAACCGGCCGTGCTTTCTGAGCGCCCATTTCCTCCTTAAATCCGGCAGACGCGAAATAAGGTGAAAAATAGTACTTAAATTGTGAATATTCTATGAATGAGCATAAAAATGCGCGCACATCGCCTGCGCTCCCGGAAAATCAATGATACAATTTCTATAAATATCATAATGTATACAAATGCGTAGAATAATATGGTTTCTGCCGGGGTTCGCTTGCCCGGGACATCGCGGAAACAGGGGAAAGGCGGCACAACAGTGACAGAGAAAGAACTGAGAAAACTAAACCGCGCAGAGCTATTGGAAATGCTTATTGCGCAGAGCAAGAAGCTCAACCGCGTGGAGGAGGAGCTGTCGGCCGCCCAAAAAGAACTGGAACGGCGTAAGATTGCCATCACCACCTCCGGCTCACTGGCAGAGGCGGCCCTGAAGCTAAACGGCATCTTTGAGGCAGCCGACCAGGCAGCCGCGCAGTATCTGGATAGCCTCCGGGAGCAGGAGAGCAACGCCGAGCGCATTATTGCCGAGGCCGAGGCCAAGGCTCACGAGATCATCAATGCCGCCGAGGTGCAGCGGCAGGCTATTCTCGCCGATGCGGACAAGGAAGCCAAGCGGCGCATTGAGCTCTTTGACCAGCAGTTCAAGGAATTTTTGAACACGCACACCTGATTGAGGAGAAAGGGCCGTATGAAACCAGAAAACAAAGCAACCGATACGGCTGTGCCCTCCGTGGACGAGCTCACCGGCGAACTCAACCGAGAAAAATATCACAGCCGATACAAAAAGCTGCTGCGCAGCACCATCTATACACTGGTGATCGTGGCCGCGATCAGTGTGCTGGTGGCTACGCTGCTGCTGCCGGTTTTGCAGATATACGGCACCTCCATGAATCCGAACCTGCACGAGGGGGAGATCGTGGTGTCGGTGAAGTCCCCACAGTTCAAAACCGGTGACATAATCGCCTTTTACTATAACAACCGCGTTCTTGTCAAGCGCATTATCGGCTGCCCCGGCGACAGCGTTGTCATCACCGACAGCGGCGACGTATATGTGAACAATACCTTGCTGGATGAGCCGTACCTAACCGAAAAATCCTATGGCACCGCCGACATTGAATATCCGTACACCGTACCTCAGAATTCCTTTTTCGTCCTGGGCGACCACCGGGAAAGCAGCGTGGACTCCCGGTCGTCCCTGGTGGGCTGCGTGGAAAAAGAAGAAATCATAGGCAAGATCGTTTTCAGAGTGTGGCCGATCAAGCGGATCGGTTCCGTGGACTAACATCGCCTGGAAATACGGGGAGAAATTTGCATGAACAGGGACATTCATTCGCAGGCTGAACAGCTGAACAAGAAGCACCGCCGGAAGCGCACTTGGTACAAGATCTTATCTGTGCCCATATGCCTTGTGGTCTTTGTGACGACGTATGCGCTCATTCTGCCGGCTATCACCATGGAATCCACGCCGGATACCTACTGCGGCATTGCCGAGCACGTCCACACGGACGATTGCTACGAGCTTCCCGGTACGCCGGCCCACAAGGAGATCCAATGCACCGCCGGGGCCGATCTGGGCCAGGGCGAGTACATCATCCACAAGCACGACAGCTTCTGTTTTGATGATAGCGGTGAGTTGCTGTGTGCGCTGGCCGAGCAGGACGAGCACGTCCACACAGACGCATGCTATGACGGTGACAGCCTAATCTGCGGTCTGGTTACGGGGATCGTACACCAGCACACGGCGGATTGCGTCATATCCGTTCCCGCCACCGAGCCCCAGGGCCTGGTGTGTACCGTGGAGGAGCATAAGCATACGGAAGCATGCTTCATGAATCCGGAGGGCAAGGCGTCAAGCGGCGAGGCCGGCGGTGATGTCCCCGCTGATGCAGCCCAAGGCGGCAATGTGCCGGGGGATGCAGTTCGGAGCACCGGTGCAGCAAACGGCGATACGCCCGGGGACGACGCGGCGGTCAACAGCACCCCGGCCCGGGCGCCTGCCGCCAGCGGCCATATCACAGATGTGACCCTTACCATCAATGACAATGTTTCCACTTCCGGCTGCTATGAGGCAGCCGTCACCGACGGCGCTGCGGCGTTGGAGGGAAAAAACGTCCGGTATCTGTGGTATAAGAGCACCGACGGCGGAGCGACCTATACGGCCGTAAAGGCGAAAAACTTTACTGTTGGCGGCAACACCGTGTCCAACATCAGCGGGGACCGTGGCGAAAAGCTGTTCCTAGCCCTGGACGGCGGAACCGTCAGTGACACGCTACCCTCCGTGACATACAAGGCCGTACTGAAGGTGGACGGCACCGAATATAACAGCGTGTCGGCTGTCCGCACCAACACCACCTATCAGGCCTCCGTTCTGAACGGCAGCTTTGAGGCACCGGATCTGACCAACTACGAATTCCAGGAATTTGTGCCCGAGGGGACTACAGGCCTGTTTTGGAAAACCACCGCGTCAAATGAGGAAGGCGCTCAGCCTACATACCCGACTGGTTCGACGCAGCAAAATGACGGTAAGCACTACATTGAGATCATTGATACAGGCACCTCTGATCACAAGAATCAAGCATCCCAATATCACAATCAGGGCACCGCAACGAACGGAACGCAGTATGCCGAGATCAACGCCGGCGCCGTGGGCGCACTGTACCAAACCATAGCTACCATCCCGGGAACCACCATGTATTGGTCCGTGGACCACAGCGGCCGGAACGGAACGGATACCATGGCTGTAGTCATGATGCCGGAAAGCAGCGCAAAGAGCATTACCACGCAGGCGCAGCTGCAGCAGGTGCTGAATAATCCGAGCAATTATGGTGCCACGGTTGAAAGTGATCTATCCGCCCTAAAAGGCGTGTGGACCACACATTCCGGACAGTACACCATCCCGGAAGGGCAGTATGAGACCAGATTCTTCTTCATGGCTGTAAGCACACACAATAACGAAAACTACATCGGCAACCACATCGACAACGTGTGGTTCAGCCAGCATATCCCGCCGGCTTCCTCGGAAAAGCCCTATTTCACGCTGACAAAGCATGCGGTGGGTCCCCTGACGGAGGATGACCTGCAGCTGCTATCCGGAAAGCTGACCTTTATGGTTCAAAGGTCCACTAACAGCAGCTTTACCAATCCCGAAACTGTCAAGACGTACACCGCCACAAATTTGGGCAGCTGGACGCCCAACGAAGATGGCTCCTGGACACTGTCCGCCCGTATCTCCATGAAGGATCAGGAGCTCGGTGATTACTACAGGATTGCAGAGAGCGGCGCAGAGCTGGATGGGTTTAACCTGACTGTGACGGATACGAACGCTGCCGTGCTGCTGCAGAACACCACAGACACGGGCTTCACCTTCACCAACACCTATGTGGATGCCGGGCGAGCCCTGACGCTAAAGAAAATCGTGAGCGCTCCCGACACCACAGGCAGCTTTACCTTTACCGTTTCCTATACGGATGCCGGCGGCAAGCCGCAGACAGAAAGCGTTACTCTGAAAAACGGCGAGTCGACCACCATTACGGGCATCCCCAAGGGTGTCCAGGTCACCGTGACGGAAACCACCACAGACGGCTACACCGTTATTATGAAGGATCCCAGCACCGGCACCGTCCTCGCCGGGAGCAGCAGCTATACCTTTACTATGAGCGATGACACGGCCATGGATATCTACAATACATCCATCGTTGCACTGCCGGAAACCGGCGGCATCGGACGGGGAATCTTTCTGTATGCCGGAATCGGTCTGATGCTCACTGCCGTTATTACAGGATGTCTTCTGAGGCGCAAGTACGGAAAGGAGGGTGATTAACGCTTTTGTTTCCTCTCCTGCCCACGCAAAATATACCTGTACCTGCGCCGTAGGAACTATCCGTTTCTATCAAACTACTTTAAATCAGAAAGGATACGCACGATGAAAACGATGAGAAAGCTTTTCACGGTTTTGCTGGCCCTGGCCATGACGCTGGCTCTGGCTGTGTCCGCCTTTGCAGCAGACACCGGCAGCATCACCGTTACCAATCCCCAGGGGGATCACACCTACACCGCCTACAAGATCTTTGACGTGACCTACTCTGGCGACAACTACTCCTACACCATCAGCGGTACCGAAGCCGCCTTTAATACCGTCAAGACATACGCCGATGTGGCCGCCAACGGCCTCAACCTAACAGCCGTTGCTAACACGAACAAGTATAATGTGAGCTTCGACACCAGCTTCTCCGCCGCCTCCTTTGCCCAGCATCTGAAAACGAATGTGGATTCTCTCGGCACCGGCACCGCCTTTACCAAGGTTGATAACACCATGAAGGCCTCCGGTCTTGCCCTGGGCTATTACTTTGTATCCGGCACCAGCGGCGCTGTCTGCGAGCTGGCTACTGCCAAGGATATTCAGATTCGCGACAAGAACGAAGTGCCGCAGATCGAAAAGAGTGTGGATGACAACGACGGCACTGTGGAAATCGGTCAAAAGCTCACCTACACCATCACCGGCAAGGTCCCCTCCACCAAGGGCTACTCCGAGTTTACCTATCAGGTGACAGATACCATGACCGAGGGTCTGACCTTCAACAAGGACGTCAAGGTCACCATCGGCGGCGTGGATGTGACTGCCGCTGCGACTATCACCAACAATGACAACGGCTTTGTGGCCAGCGTCAATATGATAAACTATCAGGATCAGATCGACGCACCTGTAGTCATCACCTACACTGCCACCGTCAACGAGAAAGCCATCCAGAGCGAAAAGGAAACCAACACCGCTACGCTCAAGTACAGCAACAACCCCGCTGACAAAACCACTTTTGAGGAATCCAGCGTGGAAGTGGATGTGTTCTCCTTCAATATCGTCATCAACAAGTACGCCACCGGCAACGAGAACACCAAGCTGGCAGGCGCCAAGTTCGTGCTGAAGAACAATGAGGGCAAGTACTATAAGTATGACGCCGCCGCCAAGGCCGTCACTTGGGTCGCTGCCAAGGCCGATGCCACTGAGGTCAGCACCGACGCTAACGGCGCTGCGCGCTTTGACGGGCTGCAGGCCGGTACTTACAGCCTGGAGGAGACCGTCGCTCCCGCCGGCTACAACCAGCTTACCAAGGACATCACCATCGTGCTGGACAAGAACGGCTCTGCGACCATCGACGGCGCTGCCTCCGCTCCCGGAGCTGACCATTCCCTGACTACGGGCGTTGCCAACTCCACCGGCACCGTGCTGCCCGAAACCGGCGGCACCGGCACCGTGATCTTTGTGGCCCTGGGCGCTCTGGCTGTCATCTGCGCAGGCGTATTCCTGGTGACCAACAAGAGAATGAGCAAGGAATCCTTCTGATCCTGCATCCCTGACACACTGCACCGCCATGGGAGGCGGAGGTTCGCCTCCGCCCTCCCGATGGCATATCCTTTTCCAAGGCGGACGCATCCGAATACACCCGGCACTGCATATTGCAGGCGGCCGGACAGCCGTGTGTTCGGCTTCGTGCGCCCTGGAACGCAACAGGAGATGAACCCGTGAGAAAGCGAAAAGTAATCACCTTAATACTGCTGGGCGTTTTCCTGGCGGGCCTCTCTCTCCTGCTGTATCCGTCCGTCAGCAGCTACTGGAACTCCATCACACAATCCAGGGCCATCGTGGACTATGACACCATTGTCAAGAGTCTGTCGCCTAAGGACTATACCGCCTATTTTGAGCGGGCGGAGGAATACAATAGCGAGCTGAAGGCGCTGCCATTCCCGCTGACGGAATACCAGCAGATCAGCGGATATGATGATTGCCTCAATGCCGCCGGCGATGGCGTCATCGGCTATATCGATATCGACAAGATCCAGGTGAAGCTGCCCATCTATCACGGCACGGACCCCTCAATGCTGAACCATGCCTGCGGACACATTCAAGGCAGCAGCTTTCCTATTGCAGGAAAGGGTACCCATGCGGCTATCTCGGCGCACCGGGGCCTGCCCAGCGCAAAGCTGTTCTCGGATCTGGACAAGCTGGAGGTGGGCGACACCTTCCGGATCACGGTGCTGGACAAGACCTTTATTTATGAGGTGGATCAGATTAAAACCGTGCTGCCGGACGATGTGAGCGACCTGCTCATCGACGAGGAGAAGGAGCTCTGCACCCTGGTCACCTGCACGCCCTATGGCATCAATTCCCATCGGCTGCTGGTGCGCGGACACAGGATCGAATCTGAGGATATGCGCTCCTTTGGGGCTATATCGGATGCGTTTATCATCGATCGACTGATCGTTACACCGGTGGTGGCAATGCCCATCATCCTGCTGCTCATTCTGTACGTCTGCTTTAAGCCTGCGAAGCGGAAGCTTCCCATCAATGACGAGGGAGAACTGATATGAAAAAAATAAGCTACCGGATCGCAAATTTTATACTGATTGCTGCACTGCTCCTGTCGGGAGCAGTGACCGCCTACGCCGCCTCCACCACGGAGGCCCGTGAAAAGGTGCAGCTGCGCAGTGATTGCACCCTGGACGTGACCTATTCCTCCGAGGGAATGGTCTTTGCCGGGCAAGACATCAAGCTCTGGCACATTGCGGATATTACCGAGGATGCGCAGTATGCTTTGACCGGGAGCTTCCGGTCATACCCCATCCAGGTCACCGGCACCTCCTCTCAGAGCGAGTGGGATGAAATGACCATCACTCTGAACTCCTATATTCTTGCCGATGGCATCGCGGCTGACCAAAGTGCCAAAACCGATGCGAGGGGCAAGGTCGTCTTTGATAATCTTACTGCGGGCATATACCTGGTTTCCTCCGTGCGCACAGAGCAGGATGGCAAATACTATGTGTTTGAATCCTTCCTGGCGGCCGTGCCGGGGGTGGACAGTGAGGGGCAGTGGGTGTATTCCGTCTCCGCAAGGCCAAAAATGAGTGTACACACACCAGCCAAGGGCGAGGTCACCTATAAAGCGGTGAAGGCCTGGAGGGATGGCGGCCAGGATCGCCCGGTTAGCGTCTCTGTGGAGGTTCGCAGGGACGGACAGCTGCAGCAGACCGTGACTCTCAGCGCTGAAAACAACTGGATGTACACATGGAAGGCTGTTGATGATGGCAGCGTATGGACCGTGAACGAAGTGAATGTGCCAGAGGGTTATACGGTGGGCATTCAGCGCAGCGGCGACACCTTCAGCATTACCAACACCAAGCCGGAGACGCCTGCAGGAAATCATCCGCAGACCGGCGACACAACCAATATGACCCTGTATGTGCTCTTGATGGCTGCATCCGGGCTGGCGTTGCTGGTGGTGGGCATCGTGTTGAGGAAGAAGTCCCGTGCGAAGTAAAGGGCTTTCCATCCTACTTGTTGCGCTGGGCGTTTTGCTGCTGGGCGCTGCGGCGATAATATTCGTCGTGCGACAGGCGCAGGATAAGCAAAGGGCAGCTGACATTCCCTCTCTGATTGAAAAAATCGAAGCAGCTCTGCCGGAGCGCTCAGCGGGTGTTATCGAAAATCGCGCTGACAGCGCCATGGCTGCCGTGGAGATCGACGGAATTGATGTAATCGGCCTGCTGGAGCTCCCGGGCCGAGGCATTAAGCTGCCAGTAAGCGCAGAATGGGACAGCTCCGAGCAGAGCTTTCGTCCAGCCAGGTTTATGGGCAGCGTGTATGACGGTACGCTGATCGTGGGAGGACGCAGCGAGGATGGCAATTTCGATTTTATCGATCAGCTGGACGCCGGGGAGGAGCTTACCTTCACCGACATGACCGGAAGGGTATTCCGGTATACGGTGCGTAAAATTTGCCACGCTGATAATGCCAGAGCCGAAACCTTGGCTGACTCAGAGAGCGCGCTTACCCTGTTTGTGAAAAAAAATGGAGCTTTTCTCATCGTCCGATGTGCAGCGGCATAGTATTCTCCTCAATAGGAGGTGCAGAACAGCCCCTGTAGACAATGGCAAGCTGCGTCGTCCCACGCAATGCCGCTATGATTCATTATTTAACTTTTTGTTTATAACCTATGATGGGCCACCGCTGCAGATAGCTGCCCTACCCGGAGGTCGATGGCCAGGTGCAGCGCACCTGATACCCGGCAAAACAAAGCTGAAATATCTTTCCTCTGTATCCCCTGCTGAAAAAGCAGCCAACGCCTATGGCGTTGGCTGCTTAATGCTTTATGAGCCTTATGGGCTTTATCAAAGGCGGCCATAGATGCGGGTCATCTCGTGGATGCTGCTGGCAAGGCTGTGGCTCGCCTCCCCGGGCAGCATACGCCACTTCCAGTTGCCGCAGCTGGTACCGGGGACGTTCATGCGGTGGCCCGGCCCGAGGTCCAGCCAATCCTGCATCTGCGCAACAAACAGCTTCGCAACCGAGCCCATGCCGCCACGGATGATGCCGCGGTTAAAGCCCTCCCGCTCATTCAGACCCAGATACTGTGCGGCAAAGGCGACATCCTCCCGATCCGCCTCCGTGCGCCAAAGGGCCAGGGGAGCGTTATCATGAGTGCCGGTATAGCAGACGCAGTTTTCGCCGTAGCTATGGGGCAGATAGCTGCTGGTGTCCCGGGAGTCAAAGGCAAATTCCAGCACCTTCATGCCCGGCAACCGGGAATCGGCCAGCAGTTGCGTAACCTCCGGCGTGGGAAAGCCCAGGTCCTCGGCAATGAACTCAATATCGTGGAACCAACCGGTCAGCACCCCCACCAGGGACATGCCGGGGCCCTTGACCCAGTGGCCGTCCTTCGCAGTGGTCTTGCCGAAGGGCACCGCCCAATAGCTCTCAAAGCCACGAAAATGGTCGATACGAATAACATCGTAGAGCTTCGTGGCACCGCCGATGCGGCGGATCCACCACTCAAAGCCGTTTTTCCGCATGGCCTCATAGTCGTACAAGGGATTGCCCCAAAGCTGGCCGTCTGCGCTGAAATAGTCCGGCGGGACACCGGAAACCTCTGTGGGCTTTTTGTTCTCGTCCAACTGGAAATTCTCCGGCTCGCTCCAAACATCCGAGGAGTCCATAGCCACATAGATGGGAATATCGCCGATGATGCGAATACCCAGGCCGTTGATATAGTGCTTGAGGGCGCTCCACTGGTGGAAGAACAGGAACTGGATATAGGTGAACAGCTCCACATCCTCCCGCAGCTCCATGCGGTAGCGCGCAACCGCTTCCGGAGTGTGCAGCCGGGCGCCCTCATCGGGCCACTCCGTCCAGGACTTCATGCCAAAGCGGCGCTTGAGCGCCATGAACAGGGCATAATCCGGCAGCCAGCGGGCATTTTCCGCCTCGAAGGCCGCCACCGCCTCCCGGTCACGGCTCCAGCCCCGGGCCTTGGCCTTTTCCAGCAGGGCGAATCGACTCTCATATATCTTGCCGTAGTCCACATAGCGCGGCTCCGTCCCCCAAGCGCAGGCGTCCACCTCCGTTTGGGTCAGGAGGTCATCTGCGATGAGGGTGTCCAGGTCGATGAAGTAGGGGTTGCCTGCAAAGGTAGAAAAGGCTTGGTAGGGGGAATCCCCATAGCTGGTAGGGCCAAGGGGCAGAAGCTGCCAGTATTTCTGCCCTGCCTCGTGAAGAAAATCTGCAAAGCGATACGCCGCTTTGCCAAAGGTCCCGATGCCGTATGGCGAAGGGAGGGAGGAAATTGGCATCAGAATGCCAGCGGAACGATCCATATGAGTCAGCCTTTCACGGCGCCGGCAGCGACGCCCTTAATGATATATTTCTGGCAGCAAAGGTAGAAAATGATGACAGGGAGAATGCTCAGGAAAATGAGCGCCATGGTCGCGCCCAGGTCCACCGTGCCGTAGCTGCCCTTGAGGTACTGGATGTGGATGGGAATGGTAAAATACTTGGTGCTGTCCAACACGAGGTAGGGCAGCAGATAGTCGTTCCAGACCCACATAATCTCCAAAATGCCCACGGAGATCATGGTAGGCCGCAGCATGGGGAACACCACGGAAAAATAGGTGCGCAGCGGACCGCAGCCGTCTATGGAGGCGGCCTCCTCAATCTCCAGGGGGATAGACTTTACAAAGCCAACAAACATGAAGATGGCAAGGCCCGCGCCGAAGCCAAGATAGATGATGGGAATGGTCCAGGGGGTATTGAGGGCCACCTTGTCAAAGGCCATGTCGGCAAAGTTGAAGAATGGGATCTTGACCCGGTCGGCCGTCTTAGACAGGGTAAACATAACCATCTGGAATGGGACGACCATGGAAAAGACGCACAGGTAATAGATGATGCGGCAGAGCTTGCTGTCCACCCGGGCGATATACCAGGCCGCCATAGAGGTACACAGCAAAATCAGCGCCGAGGAGACCACGGTGATGAACAAGCTGTAAAATGCGGATTTCCAGAAGGGATAGTTACCGAAGGTCATGCCCTTGATATAGTTGGCCCAGCCGGCAAAGCTCTCCCCATTGGGAAAGGCAAAGGTATCGGTCTTGACGTAGGTATTGAGCTTGAAGGAGTTGAGCACCACCATGAAGATGGGCAACACATAGATGATGCAGATAACCGCCAGCACAATGGACAAAACCAATTTGCGGCGTCGTTCGGCGGTAAGGGTACCTTTCATTACTGCTGCACCTCCTTTTTGCGGGTGGCATGGAGCTGAATGAGGCCGATGGCGGCAACCAGCAGGAAGAAGATCACAGCCTTGGCCTGGGCGGTGCCGCGGGCATAGACATTCTGCCCGTAGAATGTGTTATAGATATTTAGCGCCAGCATCTCTGTAGTCTTGATGGCGGAGCCGTCGGATTGAATCAGGAAGGGCTGGCCGCCGGTAAGGGCCAGGTTCTGATCGAAGAGCTTGAAGCTATTGGTAAGGGTGAGGAAGGTGCAGATGGTGATGGAGGGCATCACGTTAGGGATGGTGACCCGCCAAAGGGTCTGCCAGCGGCTGGCGCCATCGATCTTGGCCGCCTCCAGCATATCATCCGGGACAGCCTGCAGGCCGGCGATATAAATAATCATCATATAGCCGATCTGCTGCCAGCACATGAGGATCACAAGGCCCCAGAAGCCGTACTTCGTCTCCAGAAGAATGGAGGTATTATAACGGGTGAGAATACCGTCAAAGATCATGGACCACACATAGCCCAGCACGATGCCGCCGATGAGGTTGGGCATGAAGAACACCGTGCGGAACAGGCTGCTGCCCTTAATGCCCTGGGTGAGGGCATAGGCTGCGGCGAAGGCCAGTACATTGATGAAAACCAGCGACACCAGCGCGAACAGGCCCGTATACCAGAAGGAATGCATAAAGCTGGCATCCTGCAGTGCCTTGACATAGTTCCCCAGGCCGATGAACTCCGCGTCCGAAGTCGTTTTAAACTTACAGAAGGACAGATATACGCCTTTACAGAACGGATAGACAAATCCGATAATAAAAGCGCAGACCACGGGCCCCATAAAAAGTGGGAACCAGCGCCGAAGCGGGCGGCGGATCAGCGCCCGGCTGACCGGTGCAGAGCCTTTCTTGCGCTTCAAATCGATCACTCCCATCAAAAAATAGATTGTTGCACAGCGCAGACCTCCTGCGGTCTCTGCCGTGATAGAACGGGAGAGGCGGGCGAAAGCCCGCCCCTCCTTGCTTGCTTTAGGGTATCCGGTTTTGATCCAAATTAGCCGTTGGCAGCGGCATACTGGGTAGCCCAGCCATCCACGAAGGCCGTCTTGACCAGCTCCCAGTTGGCGTCGGTACGATCGGCGTCATACTTGTTCATAGCGGAGACAATACCGTCACGATAAGCGTCCACATTGGGCTGGAAGTTGGTGACCCAAGGCATGACGTAGTTGCCGGCAGCGGTGTAGGCGTCAGCATCGCCCAGGAAGCCGTTAGCGGTCTTGGCAGCCTGCTTATAGGGCAGGATACCCAGCTCGTTCACCAGCATCTGAGAGGCCTCGGCATCGGTGACCAGCCAGTACATGAAGTCCAGCGTGGCCTGGATGTCCGCCTCGGAAGCCTTGGCGTTCACGGCCCAGCAGTTCTCGGTACCGCAATTCAGGCCAGCCTTCTCCTCGCCGGCAACACCGCAGTAGAAGGGGATCATGGAAAGGTTGTCCAGGCCATACTGATTAGCCTCAGTGCCGGTCAGAGCAGCCCACTCCCAGGAACCGTTCTGATAGAACACAGCCTGCTCCTTGCCGAACTCGGCCTCAGCGTCATAGCCGCCGGCAGCCAGGGTGGAAGGATCCACAGCGCTGTTGCTGATGTACAGATCCCACAGGTTCTTGTAGTTCTGCATGTAGGTGCCCTTGATGCTGGCGGGGCAGGTCTTCCAAGCAGCGGGATCATCCACAGACTCATAGTAATACTCGAGATTGGCCAGGTGGCCGGTGAAGCGCCAGCTGGAATCACCGCTCATAGAGGAGGAGGTGAAGGCATCAAAGCCCAGCTCCGCAGCGCGGCTGTGGATATCCTCGGCAATAGCCTTGAGAGTCTCAAAATTCTTGATGTCGGATAGCTCATAGCCGGCCTTCTGCAGCAGATCCTCATTGACAATGATGCCATAGCACTCATAGCAATAGCCAATGGAGCAGAGCTTGCCGCTGTCGTCATACAGGTTATAGGCATCGGTGCTCAGCTCACCGGCGACCTTGGTATCCTTCAGATCATAGCAGTAGTCGCCCCAGGTGCCCACAGCGGCCTGGTTGCCCACAACGAACAGCGTGGGAGGAGCCTCCTTATCCATGGCGGAGGTCAGGGTCTCATTGTACGTGCCGGAGGCAGCTGTCTGGACGGTGACAGGAACGCCGGTCTTCTCGGTATACATGGCGGCGACCTTTTGGAGGGTGGTGTCAGCTTCTGGCTTGAAATTCAGCCAGAACACACGGCCGGATCCGCCCTGCTTTTGGCCACAGGCGACCAGAGCAAAAGCCATGACGAGCGCGAGAATAAGCGATAGGAACTTCTTCATTTTCATCTTCATCATTCTCCTTGTTTCTTATTTATTTTCACGCGTTTACGCGGGAAAATCGCCGGGTCAGGTCACGCACAGATTGGCCGGTGCGCAGCGTGGTGGGCAGGATCAGGTGCCGATGGGTACCGCCGTGAATGACACTCATCAGAATCTCCACGCTTTTGGCGCCCATTTCATCGGTGGGCTGGCAAAGCGTGGTCAGCATAGGATAGATATACTCAGAAACCGTCAGGCCATCAATGGCAATGATGGAGCAATCCTCAGGAATAGAGCGTCCACTCTCCCGCAAGGCCCGCATGGCGCCAATGGCCATATCATCCGAGATGGCAAAGATGGCTGTAAAGTCTGCCGGGCGTTTGAGCCGCTCGGTCACTGCGCGGTAAGCGGATTCAATGGTGAAATCGTCCGCGCGGATAATCTCCCCGTCCTCGAGGCTCAGACCCAGATCGTGCAGGGCGCGGGCATAGCCGGAGCAGCGCAGCTGGGCAATGGACCGATCCCGGGGATCCGTGGACAGAGCCGCAATGCGGCGATGGCCCTTTTGTGCCAGATCCATCACGGCGCGGTAGGCCTCCTGCTCATCAGCAATGGAGACGGAGGAGTATTTTGTGGGATCCAGGGTCCCATAGGTATTGGTATAGGAGCAGCAGACAAAGGGAACATTGAGCAGGGCCGTATCCGCCGGGGTGTAATCCGACCGGCCGCCGAGGAAAATGATGCCCTGCAGGCGCTTTTCCCGCTCCATCATGGCGCCGCACTTGATCTCGTCCTCGCAGGAGCCAATCTGCCGCATGACCATGGTAAAATCCGCCGCATCCAAATCCCGCTCAATGGCACGGATAATGCCGGTATAAAAGGGGTTCTGCACACCGCGCACCACCAGGCCGACGGCATCTGACTTCGTGCGCACAAGGCTTCGAGCGGAATTGTTGGGCAGGTAGTTGTATTCGGCAATGACCTGCAGCACGCGGCGGCGGCTCTCCTCGCTCACATCGGGGCGGTCGTTGAGAACGCGGGACACCGTGCTCACGCCAACGCCGCTGAGTCTGGCTATATCTTTAATGGTCATGGGGCAGCCTCCCGGTGCAGAATATAAAAACTCGGTTCCGGTAACCTTTCCGGTATCGTTTCCACTTTTTCTTTATTCTACCAGCTTTCGTGATAAATGTCAAAGCCATTCCTCAGGGATAAGTTACCAAAATATTTCACATTTTTCTGTCGAAATGCACAATCGCATAGCAAAAAAATATGCCAAGCCATGGGCAACAAATACACGAAGGCTGATACTGAGGTGGTTTTACCCGGCCGATCTGTCAGCATTGCCTTCTCATCTTGCCCTGCTTCAGGGTCATGCGGCCGACAATCTCCGGCACGCAGTGGTTCAGATCCGGCGTCACCGCATCCTTGGTGAAAAACAGGTTCTGAAGGCTGCTCCGGCGGCCCTTGCCTCCTCCGCGATCTGCGTGATGGCGGTCTCTCTGCCGAACGGGAGCGTTATAGTGTCCCATCTTCGTAATCCGCAATGACGTGCAGAAAAGCATCTCCGTACTATGGCGTTTATAAAGGAAGGATAAATTGCCTGCGCACAACCTCCGGAAGGGATGCGTTATGGGGAGTGCCCCTTCCGATTCAGGTGTCATTTAAAAACGCAGGATGGAGAGCGCTTCACTCCCCACCCTGCGTTTTTTACGATCAGCGGTCACATATTGAAAGATTTGATACTCGCCCCCTTTTCTGTCGGGGCGCTAAGGATCATTCCCTGTCCTTTGCCTGCTTGATGCTCAGGCTGATGCGATTTTTCTTTTCATCCACATCCAATACAACAACCTTTACCACATCGCCCACGGTCAGCACCTCCGAGGGGTGCTTGATGAATTTACTTGAGATCTGCGAGATATGCACCAGGCCGTCCTGGTGGACACCGATGTCCACAAAGGCACCGAAATCAATGACATTGCGGACGGTGCCGGTGAGGACCATGCCGGGCTTGAGGTCCTTCATCTCCATGACGTCGGTGCGCAGGATGGGCTGGGGCAGCTCATCCCGGACATCCCGGCCGGGCTTCAGCAGCTCGGCGGTGATGTCCCGCAGAGTGGGGACGCCTGTACCCACGGCAGCGGCGGCCTTCGCCTCACCATAGGCCTTGAGCCGGGCTGGAAGGTCCGACAGCTTCTCAGCCTTCACATCGGCCAAGGTGTAGCCCATCAGCTCCAGCAGCGCCTTGGCGGCGTCGTAGCTCTCCGGATGGACGGCGGTGTTATCCAGGACGCTCTTGCTCTCCGGCACACGCAAAAAGCCCGCACACTGCTGGAAGGCCTTGGGGCCCAGCTTGGGTACCTTCTTGATTTGGGCGCGGGAGGTAAAGGGGCCGTTTTCCTCCCGGTAGGCCACCACATTTTTCGCGGTAGTGCCGTTGAGTCCGGCCACTCGCTGCAGCAGGGACGGGGAGGCGGTGTTGATGTCCACACCTACGGCATTGACGCAATCCTCCACCACGCCGCCCAGAGCCTCGTCCAACTGCTTGGGAGGCATATCGTGCTGATACTGGCCCACGCCGATGGCCTTGGGGTCGATCTTTACCAGCTCGGCCAGAGGATCCTGCAGCCGGCGGGCAATGGACACCGCCGAGCGCAGATTCACATCAAACTGGGGGAACTCCTCGGCGGCCAGCTTGCTGGCGGAATACACAGAAGCTCCGGCCTCAGAAACGATCATATAGCTGACATGGGCGCCGGCTTCGTTTACCTGACGGATGAGCTTTACAGCCATTTGCTCCGTCTCCCGGCTGGCTGTACCGTTGCCGATGGCAATATTTTCCACGCCGTGCTTAGTAATGAGCCCTGCCAGGACGGCGATGGCCTCCCGCTCCTGCCGCTCTCCATAGGTGGGATATACCACCGCAGTGTCCAACACCTTGCCCGTCCCGTCCACCACGGCCACCTTGCAGCCCATGCGGTAGCCCGGATCCAAGCCCATGGTGACCTTGCCCTTGACAGGCGGCTGCATAAGCAGCGGCTTCAGGTTCAAAGCGAACTGCCCGATGGCCCCCTCGTTTGCCTGTTCAGTCAGCAGGCTACGGGCTTCCCGCTCCAGGGAGGGGAAGATCAGCCGGTCGTAGGCGTCCTCGGCGGCGGACTTGATAAATTCCATCGCCGGAGAGCCGGGCTTCACCACCGCCCGGCGCAGCAGGGGCAGCGCCTGGTCTCAATCCAGGGTGACGGAAACCTTCAGCACGCCCTCCTTCTCGCCCCGGTTGATGGCCAAAATCTGGTGTCCCTGGAGCCTGGAAAGAGCCTGCTCAAAATCATAATACAGGCGGTACACGCTGTCCTCCTCCGTGGCCGCACAGCAGGCAAGCCGGCCCTGCCGGCTCAGCAGGCCGCGCAGCGCCTTGCGGATGTCAGCATCATCGGAAATTTGCTCGGCAATGATGTCCGACGCGCCCTGAAGAGCATCGGTCACGGTGTCCACACTCTTTTCCGGGGCGAGAAATTCCCGGGCGGCATCCTCCGGCCGGGGGCAATCCCGCTCCTGGGCAAACAGCAGGGCTGCCAAGGGCTCCAGCCCTTTTTCCCGTGCCACGGTGGCCCGGGTGCGGCGCTTTTGCTTATAGGGGCGGTAGAGATCCTCCACCTCCGCCAGGGTCTTGGCGCTGTCGATGGCGGCAGCCAGCTCCTCCGTCAGCTTGCCCTGGTCGACGATGGACTTTTTTACCGCCGTGCGGCGCTCCTCCAGATTGCGCAGGTACTGCAGCCGCTCCTCCAGAGTGCGCAGGGTAGTGTCGTCCATGGCGCCGTGGAGCTCCTTGCGGTAGCGGGCAATGAAGGGAATGGTATTCCCCTCATCCAACAGCTGCACCACATTTTCCACATATTTTTCATTTACGTTCAGTTCTTGCGCAAGGGCATAAATGATATCCATTACCGTTTTTTTCCTCTCGTCTTACAAAAATGATCCCCCTCATTATACAGGGCAAATCCCTTTCGCGCAATAGTCCGGATCGATGCTTTTGACGCAGAAAAACGCCCCATTTATCAGCCCGCATGCCGCGTGGGCCGATAAATGGGGCGCCATTCAGTTGGTGTGCTGAGAGATTTTGCTCGCTTTACGGCTGGGCCTGCTCCAGCTCCATTACCGCGTCGATGAGCATCTGCTGAGTAACGGGGTAGGGCCACACCCGCACATCGATGCCGGCCAGGGCCTTTTCCGTTACGGCGGGCAGGTCCTCGGGTCTTGCGTGGATGTCCGCCAGGCAGGTGGGCAGGCCGATGGACTTGCTGAAGCGCATCAGCCGGTCCCGCTCCTCGTACTGCTTGTCCGCCGTCAGCATCACCAGGATGCCGTAGGACACCACCTCGCCGTGGAGGTGATGGTTCTCCTCCGTGGAGGGCAGGATGGTGAAGCCGTTATACATAGCGTGAGCCATGCCGGTGGTGTAGTCCACCTGAACGAAGTTGGAGACAAAGCCGGTAGAGATGATGATGGCCTCGATGATCTCCGTCAGCTCCGGGGTGATGCGGTGCCGGCGGCAATCCTCCATGGCCTGCCGGCCCCAGCGGACGATGGGCTCGGCGCACATGCTGCTCAGGGCGATGCCCATGGCATCGGAGTGGGCGGGGATGTCATTGCGGGAGGAGATGGTACACTCGTAGTGCTTGGCCATGGTGTCGCCCATGCCGGCCCACAGGTAGCGCACCGGGGCATTGGCAATGATCTCCGTGTTGATGAAAATGTGGTTGGGCGGGATCTTGGAGAAGGAGTACTCCCGCAGGCTGCCGTCCGGATGATAGACAATGCCAAGGCTGGTGCAGGCGGCGCAGGTGGAGGCGATGGTGGGGAAGGTGAAGAAGGGACGGTTCGTTTCGTGGGAGAGGACCTTGCAGGTATCGATGGCCTTGCCGCCGCCGACGGCGAAGATCATGTCTGCCTCCGCCACCTGGGGCCGGAGCATGTCCATGTTCTCCCGGGAGGCTTCGCCGCCATACCAGAAGGTGCCGATGATCTCGATGCCGGAGCCCTCCACCGCCTGGCGGATCTTATCCTCGGCGGCGGCCAGGGCGTGCTTGCCGCCGATGATGGCGGCCCTTTTGCCGTAGGCGGGGCAGATATTCACAATGTCCTCGTAGGCGTCAGGGCCTACGGTATAACCGGGAAAAAGAGCTTTTTGCATAAGATACACCTCATTATAATGTAGTATGATTTGGAAATACCGGTTTTAATTTGCGGCCACGGTATCGGGGCGGATCTCCGCCCGAGACGCCTGCGCAGTCTCCTCCCCGGCGGCGGCAAAGGCGTGCTCGCGGCAGTATTTGCGGTTTTTGTAAACGCCCACAGTGAGGAAGGGAATCACCACCACGGCGATGCCCAGGTAGCCGCAGTAGCCGTAGCCGTACTTGATAATATTGGTGAGGCCGGCCATGGAGATGGTCATGGAGAGGACGATGATGAAGGCGGAGACGATGGCGCTGCGGACGGGGGCGGACTTGATGCCCCGGAAGATGCGGAGCTTTTCAAACCGCGCCACGAAGCCGAAGATAGTGGTCACGCCTGTGGAGATGAGGCAGAGGAGCAGGCAGGTGCCGTACACGGCCACCATTGCGGGCATGCCGATGACCTTGCACACGGTGAGGGTGGGAATGGTGGTGCCGCCCTCCACAGAGGTATAAACGCCCTGCCAGCTGAGAAGCATAAACACGGAGAGGACCAAAGCCACAGCATTCATAACGAAGGATATCCGCATAGCCTTGGCGCAGCCGTTTTTGCTCCTCATGGTGGTGCCGCAGGCCACCATGGTGGGCAGGGTCACGCACTGGAAGCCCGCATAGGTGAAGGCGTTGAGAACGGCCTTGGGGATATTGGCAAAGCCGGTAGTCCGGAAGTCGGCGGCCAGAACGGAGAAGATGCTGCTGTCGCTCTTGAAAATGCCGATAACGTAGATGCTGATGGCGGTGACCAGGATGGCCAGACCCATGTAGGTGGAGGCGGCCCGGACGATGCCTGCGCCGAAGATGGTGAGAGCCAGTACGATGAGGCCCACCACCACTACGCCGACGTAGTAGTCCAAGGTGAAGTAATTGTTCAGGGCGGAGGCGGCGCCGGAGATGGCGGCGGCCACGGCCATGAGGACCATAATGTAGAAGAATATCTCAAAGGCCCACTCAAACTTGTCAAAGGGGTGATAGAGGGTCTCAAAAAGCTGCTTATAGGTTTTCAGGCCCCGGGAGTTATACATGATCATGGCCTCCCGCATGGTCAGCGTCAGCAGCAGCATGGCCACAATGGCCGAGAGAACGCCGGTCCAGCCCAGGCCCACATAGTAGGTGTTGGCTTGGTTGCCGGTGGCGAAGCCGCCGCCTGCGTGGGCCGAGAACAGCACGGCACCTACGGAGAAGGCGGCTATAAACGGGGTCTTGGGGATTTTGGGGGTGCTTGCTTTCATTGTTTTGTTCCTCCTGCAAAAATGATCGGGTGTTTGGCAGAAAAACAAAAAACCTTTCGTCCTTCCTGCCCCTTGGCAGAAGAGACGAAAGGCTGAAAACCCTCCGCGGTACCACTCTTCTTTGCTTCGCATTGCGCGAAACACACTCAACGGAATACCATCATATTCCTGCACTGTAACGGGAGCGCCCGTCTGCGTTTACTGGGGGTTCAACGCAGCCGCTGTACAGCCAGTTCGGCAGTTGGATCGCACTGTGCCTCGCACCACCCGGCACTTCTCTGAGAGCATCGCCCTGCTTACTACTCTGTGTCATCGCGTTTGTGATGCTGTGAGGATAACAGCCGAAGCGGGAAATGTCAACAGGCATTTTGTAAAATAGGATTTTTTTGTAAAAAGTGCCGCTTGTCGGCAGGGAGAGGACCGGGAAATTTTATAGAAAAAAACAACAGGTCTTTGGCCATCACGAAGGCAGCTCCCCGGATCAAAGCTCGTTTGGACATCTTTCCCCCTCGCGCATCGACGCACAAAATAAATGCGTCACGCAGGCGCCGTATAATCTACCTAATCCGGCAAATACTACTTTTGCAATAATAAGAAATAAAGGGAGTTTTTTATATGAAAGCAACCGGAATCGTGCGACGCATTGACGATTAGGTTATAATAGGAGCAAGGTCAGAAAGCCTTGAAAACACTGGTGTTTCGCTGATTTTGTCCAACTTTCACGAGCAAAAAGTGAGCAAAGCTCTTTGACTGCGGTAAGCTGCAACCGCAACCGTGAAAGGAGGCAGCAGCATAAAACTGAATATCATCGGGAAGCCCCGGTATTGCACTGCGCATAGCAGAACAATACCGGGGCTTTTCTTGTTTCAATCTGAAAATGGAGGTCGTACAAAATGAATGCACCCGATAAAGCCGTGGCGTTTGAAGCTCTGATGAAAGACGCTCCCGGCTTTGATCACTATGACAGCGGCTACGATGGAATCCTTCCTGAATGCCGGAATTGCCGTTTCCATCGTCCCCTATGGAAATATCAGTCCTGCGTATTCGAGGAATGCCCATATTGCATTACCAAGCAGTCCACAAAGAAGGTGATGTCCAATGAGAGGTAAAACCGGCGCAGATCGTGAGATCAGCGTCAACACCTATACCGGTGGCTTCACCACCATGCTTAACCACCACCTGAGAAACAGGAATCTTTCTCTCAAGGCAGTAGGTCTTCTCTCAAAGATGCTCAGTCTTCCTCCCGATTGGGACTATTCCATCCGTGGACTTGCAATGCTGAATACAGACGGCATTGACGGTATCAGAACGGCTATGAAAGAGCTGGAAGACGAAGGATATGTTGTTCGTGTTCAATCCAGAGACGAGCGCGGGAGAATGTCCCGCAACAAATACACGGTTTACGCACTGCCGCAGAAGGAAAAGCCGTCACCGGATTTACCGTCATCGGAAGACCCGACAACAGTTAATCCGCCACCGGATGAACCGATGACGGAAAAACCCACGCAAATAAATACTAATCAAGTAATCCCTAAAAAAAGAAATGACTCACTTAGTAAATATCAATCTATCAATCCTGGTGGGATGGATGCGATGGATGAAAGAGAGCGTTATGAAGAAATTATTCGTGAAAACTTGGAGGTAGATATTTTATCTCAGGACAGCCGGTATGACATTGACCGCGTGAATGAAATTATCGAAGTCATGCTGGATGCCATCTGTTCTACAAGTCCAACGCTCCGTGTCAACAATGCAGATATGCCGAAGGAGGTAGTCAAATCTCGTCTCTTGAAGCTGAACAGCAGCCATATTGATTATGTCTTCGACGCAATGCGGAAAAGTCCATCGGATATTCGGAACATCAGAGCCTATATGCTGACGGCACTCTATAACGCACCGGCTACGATAGACAATTACTATTCCGCCCTCGTCAACCATGATTTCTACGGGCAGGACAGATTGGCAGGGTCAAAGAAGCCGAAGACCTACGATTATAGCCTTTGTGAAGACACTCTT
>ENA-UONV01000610-UONV01000610.1-human-gut-metagenome-genome-assembly--contig:-CS4-NODE-610-length-38974-cov-46.686169_pt1 | contig 38974 bp, 29 predicted proteins | sample MGYA00242461_ERZ724008 | MGnify/ENA metagenome assembly ERZ724008 | reverse complement strand
CCTTCCTCTCTCCCCTTGGGTTGTCTCCCTCACACATAGCAGCAACGTTATCGCACAGAATAGCGAACCCGAGAAGTGCTATCCAACGAATAGAACTATCGGTAGCCTGCTATCAATGTTAATTACTAAAACGTTATGGCGGAAGTGTACTAAAGACAGATTTTCTTCGCATACCAAAAAGTGAGCCGAGCGCACTATTTTGCGCTTCGACTCACTTTTTCTTTTCCGGGTTGCGTCACAACCCTTTGTTATATCAGTTAAGCTCGATCTCCGCAAGCTCTACACTGATCTTTTTTGTAGTATATCTGCCTGTTGCACTTGCTCTGTAAACAGTCAGCTCAACCGTATCGCCTATGTTAAGCTCTGCTATGATATTCTGGATATCTGTTACAGATGAAACCGCAGTGCCGTTTACCTTTGAGATTATATCGCCGACTTTAAGATCGCTCTTTGCCACCGGCATATCCTTTGAGATATATGTTACATATACGCCTCCGCTTTCAAGACCCTGCATATATGCGCTGTATTCGCTTATCTCTTCGCCGTTGATACCAAGACCGGGACGGTTGGTGACATATCCTTTAGTCATAAGGTCATTGATAACGGGTTTAGCCTCGTTAATTGTGATAGCAAAGCCAATGTTATCGATAGAAGCCTGTGTGTTTGAAACCAGCTTGTAGTCGATTATTCCTACAACGTTTCCGTACATATCGAAAAGTCCGCCGCCGCTGTTACCGCTGTTTATAGCCGCATCTATCTGTATTGTGCTTGTACCGTACGCACTGTTTGACGCAGAAGCTCTGCCAAGTCCCGAAACGATACCCTTTGTCAGTGAGTTAAGCAGCTGCTTCGGGTTACCGAGTACGCAGATATCCTGACCTACTCTTACTGTGTCCGAATCGCCGAGTGTAGCGTACTCAAACGGATCGTCACGGCTGATCTTCAGAACCGCAAGGTCTGAATAAGTATCACTGCCGACAACGGTAGCCTCATATTCTTTTGTATTATCCGGGTTCTTGTAATCGGGAGCGACTACCGTCATTTTATCCGCGCCCTCAACAACGTGTTCATTAGTGATGACATAGCCGTCCGATGTGAACACAACACCACTGCCGCTGCCGTATTTGACAGGCTCTGCATAACCTGTCTGACGCTGATAGTTATATACGAGGACTATCGTGTTCTTTACCTTTTCGTAAAGCTCCTCAGCATTCAGAAGCGTGCTGTTGGTGCTGTCGTTTATCTTGCTTTCATCAAGCGGTGTGGCTGTAGCGGTATTTGATGTGTTGAGCGTTGTTGACGGAGCTGAAACAGTGCTGTCCGTGCTGTCGGAGCTTTCGCTGTTTGTACCGTCTGAAGAAGCTTCCGATGATGTAACGGGGAAACCTCCTATAACACCGATATTGTTTCCGAGTACTGTTCCCGCGAAGCCTGCACCGCCGCCCACTACAAGAGCAATAGCAATTATGCTTGCAACCAGAGCGCCCTTACTGCCGCTTTTCTTCTTCGGTGCTTTGCCGCCGTTCGGATCAATATGCACATTGCCCTGACCGTTGTTCATACCTGTCTGTGCATTATTCATATCACCTGCATATCTGTAATATGAGCTGTATGCGTTTTGCTGTGCATTATATGAGTTGCCGTAAGAACTGCCGCTGTATCCGTTGCTTGCGCTGTTTGTCGTATCGCTTGTATATGCCCCGTTATTTGCGGAAGCGTTTGTTGTCTGCTGTACATTATCGGCAGTAGAGAAGTTCTGAACCTGCTCACTGTCGTTTGCATTCATATCCTTGCGTTCAAATCCGTCTGTCATATCTATCGTCCTTTCATGCCCTTAGGCTGTATTGCTTTTTGACTATGGCTAAAGTATACCGTTCGTATGTGAAAAAGTTGTGATACAGCTTTGAAGTTTGACAGATAATTGCTTTAACGGTATTTTTATCACAAGTGAAAAAATATATGGACACAGTGTTCGATATGTGATAGAATATCAATATCAGAAAATATGTACCGGAGGGAGATATATGTTCTTTTTTAAAAAGAAAACGGAAAAAGCAGAAACGCCCGACACTCCGCTAAAACGAAAAGCAAAGGCTATGCCTATGACTAAAAAGGTGCAGTTCTGCTACATAAAGCCTGATGAGCTTACAACGCTTTTAAACGGTGATTTAAGCTCGGTGCTGACGCTTGAACCCGTGAATTATTACGCCGAAAAAAACCGCTACTGGCTGTGCGTCTTTTATTATACAGAGGACTACAGCGAGATAATTATGCGCTTTGAGCTGTACGAAAACGACAGAAAGACCACCGCTACCGATTATTATGAGATAAATAAGGAGCTGTATTCAAGGATACTGCTTAAGTTCGGGCAGAGGATATAAAAAAGCGGGTACGGATCGTTTGTGATCCGCACCCGCTTTTTTTATATGTCTGTCGCCGACAGCTCAAAGATTACTTCCGTAAATCCCCGTGATGCTCTGTATGCCGAGCGAAACCGCCGTGATCGCGACCCAACAGCAAAGCCCGAGAAGTATCGGCTTTCCGCCGTTTTTTACAAGCTTTACAATATTGGTGTTCAGCCCTATAGCGCCCATAGCCATTGCTATAAAGAATTTCGCAAGCCACTTTGCAAACGGCACAAGCTGCGATGAATAGAACAGCGTTACACTGCTTTCGGGTAACAGTCCGAACACTGTTGTGATAAGCGATGCGCCGATAAAGAACAGTATAAACCACGGAAATATCTTCTTTATCGAAAAATCCGCCTTACTGCCTCCGCTTTTCTTTGCTTTTGCCGTGCGGTACAGTGCAAGGATAAGGGTAATAGGTATGATCGCAAGCGTTCTTGTGAGCTTTACCGTTACTGCGGCCGATAGTATTCCGTTATAGCCGTAAATGCCCTCGGCAGTCGATGCCGCCGCAGTTACCGATGAGGTATCGTTTACCGCTGTGCCCGCAAAGACAGCAAAGCCCTCTGTGCCAAGTCCTATAGCGTGTCCGAGCGTCGGGAATATAAGTGCGGCAAGCACATTGAACAGAAATATTACCGATATGGAGCGCGCCACATCTTCATCGTCCGCTTCGATAACGGGCGCGGTAGCCGCAATAGCCGAACCGCCGCAGATAGATGAGCCTACTCCGATAAGGCAGGCGGTTTTCGTATCGACCTTCATTATCTTCATCATTATAAATGCAACTATCAGCGATATTGAAATTGTACCGATTATGACAGGCAGACTTTTTGCACCTACCTTTGCTATAGTGCTCAGGTTCAGCGAAAATCCGAGTATGACCACCGCCCATTGCAATATCTTTTTTGAGGTGAATTTGATCCCGCCCGACAGTGCCGAAAGACCGGCGAGCTTAGGAAATATAAGTGTAAGTATCATACCGAGAAGTATCGCTATCACAGGCGCACCGATAAGGTCGAACGAAAACCCGACGATGTTTATTCCGCCCGCAAGCGTTGCAACAGCGGCAATAACCGCACACACCGCAATACCAGGTATTATTGATTTAAGCTTCTTCATTTTCTCTCCGTATTGTAAACCGACATAAAATGAGCCATCGTCACCGATGGCTCTTAATATTTGCTCTTTTAACGATTATTCAGCGTCGTCTTCAGCTGTATCTTCCTCTTCCTCAGGCATTTCTTCCTTGAGTGCGCGGATAGAAAGGCTTACTCTGTTCTGCTCTTCGTTGATCTCGATTATCTTTACTTTAACCTCGTCACCGATAGAAAGAACCTGAGCTACATTGTTGATACGCTCTGTTGAGATCTGGCTGATGTGGATAAGACCGTCAACGCCGGGGATGATCTGTGCGAATGCACCGAAAGGAGTGATGCTTACGATAGTTACGTCAACAACATCGCCTTCGTGATATTCAGCGACAAACTTGTTCCATGGGTTGTCCTCTTCCTTCTTGCAGCCGAGTGATACTCTCTTCTTTTCGGGGTCAAAGCTCTTTACATATACATCGAGCTTGTCGCCGATCTTAACGATCTCTCTGGGGTGCTTGATTCTGTTCCATGTGAGCTCGCTTGAGTGGACCATACCGTCAACTCCGCCGAGGTCTACGAATACGCCGTAGCTTTCGATAGACTTAACCTCACCCGTGAACTTCTGACCTACCTCAACTGTTTCCCAGAACTTAGCCTTAGCAGCGTCATTAGCTTCCTTCTTAGCCTGACGGATAGAACCTACAACTCTGCCTCTTGCTTCTGTTACTTCGATAACCTTGAAAGGAACTGTCTTCTTGAGAAGCTCTTCAAGCTTGCCGTCCTTGGGAACACCCGTCTGTGAAGCGGGGATAAATACTCTTGTACCGTTGGAGATAATGATAACGCCGCCCTTAACTACCGATGATACCTCACCTTCGAGCGTTTCATTTGCTTCCATAGCAGCGGCGAGCTTTTCTACGCCGAGCACACTGTCAACCTTCTTCTTGGAAAGTGTGACTGTACCTTCTGCATCGTTTACGGCTGTAACGATAGCTTCGATCTCATCGCCAACCTTAACAACATCTGAGGGATCTGCATTGGGATCCTGCGAGAGCTCGCTTGCAGGAATGTAGCCCGAGTGCTTTGTGCCTAAGTCTACAACAGCTTCGTTCTTGTTTACAGCTACTACTAAAGCCTTGACCCTGTTCCCTATATATACTTTTTTGAAGGTCTTGTCAACCTCCGCCATGAAGTCGAATCCTTCTTCATTGTTGAGAATTTCGCTCATAATTCTATGAACCTCCTTTATTATATAGGCAGGTGTCGAAGCTCCTGCCGTTATACCGACCGTACCGCCCTGCAAAGGGAGCAGTTCCGATACTGCGGCTTTATCAATATCACTGCCGTCCTCCGTGAATATTACGGGGCAGTGTTTTTGACTTATCTGTGCAAGCTTTGCTGTGTTGCTGGAGTTTTTCCCTCCGACTGTCACCATAAGCACCGAGCGTTCCGAAAGCTCTTCTGTACGGTGCTGACGTTCAGCCGTTGCACTACATATTGTATCAAAAATCGCGATATTTGTATAGTGTTTTTTTGCAACTTTTTTGCAAGATTGCCATTTTGACGAATTAAACGTCGTCTGAGCTACCATAATTAGTGCACTTTGACGAGTAAAATCCTGTAAATCCAGCACTTTTTCAAGCTCGTCCGAGTCGCGAACTACCGTAACTTCATTCGGATTTTTACAGTGCCCGACTATTCCTATAACCTCAGGGTGGTCAGGGTCGCCCGCCACAATAACATGACCTTCCGCTTTGGAAACTATATCGTGTATCTTTGCGACAAACGGACAGGTAGCGTCAATGCAGTTTATGCCCTTATCGTTGATATGATCTATAACTGACTGCGCCACTCCGTGGGAGCGGATAATAAGCGTTTTACCGTCAGGCAGATCATCGGGTGAATTTATCGGATATACACCGAGCCTTTCAAGCCTTGCTATCTCGCTTCCGTTGTGGATAAGCTCTCCGAGCGTACAGCAGCCGCCGTTTTCATCGGCAGTCTTTTCTGCTATCTGTACGGCTCTTTTGACACCGAAGCAGAAGCCCGCGCCCTTTGCGATCTCAATATTGTAACGGCTCACTTATTATCCTCATCGGACTGTTTTTCGACTTTAGGAACGTACTGCTTGGGCAGCGGATCTCCGTATTCGCTCATACCGTCCATAAGCATCTTTATATTATCCATTATAAGATTTGAAACCCGTCTGAGTTCGGTTCTGTCGTCACTGTTCAGTGCGATATGCTCGGCGGGTATCATCTTGCCTACCGAGATCCATACTTTTCTGCGGAAGCCCTTTTTCCCGTACTTTATGCACATCGGAAGGACAGGAGCGTTTGTTTTGCCTGCGATGACCGCAATTCCGGATTTTGCTCTGCCGATATTGCCGTCCTTTGAACGTGTGCCTTCGGGGAATATTACGAAAGCCCTGTTCTTCTCAAGGTCGGCTATAGCGTGGTCAATGGCACTGCCGTCGCCTGCACCTCTTACAACGGGAAATGCTCCGCACTTTGTAATAAGCCACGCGAAGAATTTATTTTTCTCGAACAGCTCGATCTTCGCCATAAACGAAAAATGTGCCTTGTTCACAGCCGCAATAAGCGGAGGATCACCGTAATCCTGATGGTTGCAGGCGATTATATAGCCGCCCTTTATGCCGTTCTTATACGGTCTGTTGTCACCGCCGATTACCTTGATCCTGTATTTTATGTGCATTGAAAGACATACTATCTTTCTGAAAAACTCATACATTATCTGATGTCTGCCTTTTCTTTGATTATTCTGACGAGCAGGTCGCACGAGCCTTCAAAATCAAGCTCGGTCGTATCCGCAAGCACTGCGTCATCGGCTTGCTTCAGCGGTGCTATTTCTCTTGTCATATCGTTATGATCACGTTGCTTTAAATCTGTAAGCACATTTTCAAACGACACCGCCGTACCCTTTGCGATAAGCTCGTCATAACGGCGCTTTGCTCTTACCTCGGCGTCTGCCGTAAGATATATCTTCACCGTTGCATTCGGAAGAACTACCGTTCCTATATCTCTGCCGTCCATTATAACGTCACGGCTCTCTGCCATATCACGCTGGAACTGAAGAAGAAACGCTCTTACAGCCGGGACAGCAGAAACCTTGGAAGCCGCCATGCTTATCTCGGGTAAGCGTATCTCTTCCGAAACGTCATATCCGTTGAGATATATGTGCTGTGTGCCGTCCTTTATCTTAACATCAAGAGAAATATGCGAAAGTGCCGCGCTTACTCTCACAGGGTCGTCCATATCAACGCCGTTACGGTCGCAGAAAAGACCGATACAGCGATACATAGCACCGGTGTCAACGTATATAAAGCCTAAACGCTTTGCGCATTCTTTGGCAATGGAGCTTTTGCCCGCTCCTACAGGGCCGTCTATAGCTACTGTAATACTCATATTTGTTATTCTCCAATTTACATATACATTAAGTATACCATAAAGACAGCTCGAATGCAACAGGGAAAATGTGAAAATTAAGCGAAATAAACAGCTTTTAAGCCTGTAGAGCGAAGAAAATTCCCCGAAAAACCAAAATGCTTTTCGGGGAAATATGTCAGTTTGTTTTTGAAAGCTGTTTTTTCTGCGCTCTTTTAAGATACGCAGGAGAAAGCAGACGCAGTTGTTTTTTTACGGTGTTTCTCACCTCACGGCAGTCGGAGATATAGCTGCCACCGTTTCCTTTGCCTGCCATATACTGTCTTGCTATCATTCCGTACAGCGTTATAAGCACCTTTAAGGTCATAACGGAAACCCTTGTGCGACAGCTGTAATAGATGCCGTTTTCCGCAAGATATTCCGACAAGATGAGATATGCCTCAAGATAGCTGTCCACCATTTTTCTTCCCGCAAGACCCGTTATGCTGTCGGGACGGTGGGCATAGCTGTAAAGCACCTTTCGTGTGAAGGCGACATTTTCCGCACAGGCAAACAGGCGGGGCGTTGTAATAACGTCCTCAAAGCACTTTCCGACAGGGTAGGATATATTGTTGTCGGTGAAGAGCGAACGTCTGTACAACTTGTTCCATGCGTAATTTCTTACCGAAACATCGGAAATCAGCTTTTCAAACGCCTTTTTTCCGCCGATTACACCGTTACGGTGGCAAAGAAGCACATTTATACTGCGGTCGGATTTTTCAAAGTAATTGCAGTATCTGCACTGTACTATGTCTGCGTTGTTTTTTGCGGCGAGCATGTACATTTCGGAAATGTAAAAGGGCGATACAAAGTCGTCGCTGTCAACAAAGGCGATATATTCGCCTCTTGCGTTTGCAAGACCTGTGTTTCTTGCGGCTGAAAGGCCTGCGTTTTGCTGAGTGATTATTTTTATGAAATCATACTCGCTTGCAAACCTGTCCGCTATCGTCATAGAATTATCTTTTGTTCCGTCATTCACAATGATTATTTCGTATTTGTATCCGAACTTCTGACGGACAAGCGAATCAAGACAACGTTCAATGTATTTTTCAACGTTGTATACGGGAACGACAACACTCACGGCGACCGCACGCTCTCGCATATTATCAGTGTTCATATAAACCTCTCCTGAATAGAAAATAATTGCAGATAGAAAACTCGGACTATAGTATATCGGGGAAATAAACAAATTTTACTATGCAAATTATACAACTAAAAAAAATAGCAGTCAATCGGAAAAACGTGTAAAAGTTTGTAAAATAAAAAAATACGGCAGTTTAACGAATAATCATATGCTTAACGGCTGATAATTAAACAAAAAGAACAAAAGGAGATGACACGGTGAAAAGCGGTAAGATTTATGTAACCGCCGCAATAGGGGCGGGTATAGTTTGCATAGCGGCAATGCTGGGTGTGTTGAGTGCGGCTATATATGCAGAAGATGAAAAAAATGACAGCTTTTTAGGGCTGATGTATCATCAGGTGCTAAAGGACGAGAGCCGTGCGGGTAAATATGTAATTACTCCTTATGAGCTTGAAGAAGATCTGAAGCACCTGTCGCAAAACGGATATGTTTCTATACTGCCGTCAGAGCTGGAACAGATAAACGACGGCAAGAAAAAGCTGCCCGAAAAGGCTGTGATGATAACCTTTGACGACGGCTATGAAACCGGTCTGTATTATGTTCTGCCGCTTCTGAAAAAATATGATATGAAAGCGGTCATAAATATTGTCGGTCGCTATACGGACGAATATTCCCGTATCAACGAAGAGGGAAAGCACTTGTCTTATGCGTACCTGACATGGAACGAGGTAAAGAAGCTGTCCGACAGCGGCTATGTCGAGATAGGCAATCACACCTATGACCTGCATTCAAACACCGGCGACAGAAACGGCTGTGCACAAAAGGACGGCGAAAACACGTCCGATTATCGCAAGACTCTGTATAATGATGTATCCGCGCTGTCGGATAAGCTTGAAGATGTGATCGGTGTCAGACCGAGGGCTTTTGCCTATCCTTTCGGTTCTCTCACCGATGGAAGCTCACAGGTCATATCCGGGTGCGGGATAAGGGTGTTTATGACCTGCCGTGAAATACCGAGTAAAATAACAGGCGGGCAGATAATAGCAGTTAACCGCTATAACCGCGAAAGCGGCAGAAGCGTACAGGATATATGTGCACAATATAACGATACGCTGTAAAAAATGACATAGAAAAATCAGGAGCATCAACAAATTGTCGATGCTCCTGAAATTTTTCCGTTATTTCTGATTACTTAGACTCAGAAACGCTTGTTGAGCTGCCAACGCTTGAACCTGATGTTGTGTTGTTGCCGCAAGCTGTTGCCATAGCTGCTACCATAGCTACTACTGCTACTAAAGCTAAAATCTTCTTCATTTTTAAATCTCCTTACAGTAAGTTTGTATCGATCTATAATGCCGAATCTGTCGTTCGACTGAATGAAATTATACATAAATTTTACGCGGAGGTCAAGTGCCTTTTACCTTAATTTGTTTATTACTCTTAATTTTCGTTCAGATTGACAAAAAAGAATGTAATCGTTTAAATGTAACTGGACATTTTTTAGCTGATAGTGTATAATAAATATGAAAATCAAACGATTTTGCTACTTTTAAGCAAAATGGTTACGCGGTTGTAACTTTATTGGAACAATATGGATTATTTGATTTGCAAAACGGTACGAAAGTATACATAAATTGTAATCTTTTGAAAAATATTGCGCCGATTTTACCCGGTGTTACAGTCGCACACGCTGAAAACGAGAATGTGAAAGGAAAAATTGTTATGTCAAATGTACCAACACCCCATATAAAAGCGCAGCAGGGAGAGATCGCAGAGAAAATTCTTATGCCGGGCGATCCGCTGAGAGCAAAGTTTATCGCAGAAAACTATCTTACCGATGCCGTTTGCATAAATGACACAAGAAATATGCTGGGCTACACCGGACTTTATAAAGGCGGACGTGTTACGGTAATGGGAAGCGGAATGGGAGTTTCGTCTATCGGGATTTACAGCTATGAGCTTTATAATTTCTACAAAGCCGACACTATCATAAGAATAGGCACGGCGGGAGCGCTTGTTCCCGAGGTTCAGCCGAGGGACATCATCATTGCCCAGGGAGCTTGTCATGACACAAACGTTGACAGACAGTACGGCCTGCCGGGTACGTTTGCCCCGATAGCCGATTTCGGACTGGTGAAGAGAGCTTATGAGCTTGCGACCGAGAAAAAAATCAAGGCTCATGTCGGCAATGTGCTTACCGGCGAGGTCTATTACGATGCTTCAAACAGCCTTTCGGCATGGTCGAAGATGGGCGTTCTGGCTGTTGAAATGGAAGCGGCAGCGCTTTATATGAATGCCGCCGCGGCAGGTAAGAAGGCGCTTTGTATATGCACAGTTACAAACAATCCGCTTACCGGCACGGAGGATATCACGCCCGAAGAACGCGAGAAAACGCTGACCGATATGATAACAATTGCGCTTGAAGCATAATCGCACTCAGTGTATCTATTATATATAGTATATCCGTGGTTGCGACGAAATACAAAGCTTTCATCACAGCTTCTCGGCTTATCAAAACCTCATTGAAATTGCAGTGTGGATAAAAAACAATGCGGCAGTATAATAGAATATATCGCCAACACCGCTGAAAGCAGTTTCAATATCGACAAGGCGTTAATAATTTCGTGAGTGTACCGGTGCAACTGCACTGTCACCGACTATCAAAATAGTATATCCGTGGTTGTGACGAAATACAAAGCTTTCATCACAGCTTCTCGGCTTATCAAAACCTCATTGAAATTGCAGTGCGGATAAAAAACAATGCGGCAGTATAATAGAATATATCGCCAACACCGCTGAAAACAGTTTCGATATCGACAAGGCGTTAATAATTTCGTGAGTGTATCGGTGCAACTGCACTATCACCGACTATCAAAAAAGAACGCTACTATCCTAAGATATCTGTACTAAAATGGGACTAAGTGAGCGTCAGCGACCCGCTTATGCTAACGTTTAAAACCCAGTCGTTTGTGTGTCTTATCGCCAACACCCTTGCGGGGTACGGGTGTGAGTAAGGAAAGTGGGAGCGCGAGGGAGAAAACCTAAGGGTATAGGGCTGAGTCTTGCTTTCGCAAGCACTCGGACGTTACGCTTTGCTTCACTGGGCTGCAAGTCCAACGGAGCTTTAGCGGAGTGCACGAGCCTTGCGTATGCAAGGCTCAGACTCTCACCTAGTCCCTTTGGTTCTTTCCCTCGTTCATAGCAGCAACGTTATCGCATAGAATAGCGAGCCCGAGAAGTGCTATCCTACAAAGAGAACTATCGGTAGCCTGCTATCAATGTTAATTACCAAAACGCTATAATAGAAGTGAACCATACAAAAAGCGAGCCGAGCGCACTATCCTTTGCGCTTCGACCCACCTTTCCTTTTTCGGGTCGTACCAAACCCTAAATAGTTTCATATATACAGCAAACACCGAAAAATACAAAAATATGCCTTAAACTGCCGAAAATAGCATAGACTTTTCGGCAATTTTTCATAAATTTTGTACGATAAAATTGTTTGATATGTCACCAAAGTTTTCTTGCTATTCGCTAAAACTTATGGTATAATTTTGTTATATAATAATTTCCATTTGCTATGGAGGTTGTTTTATTCTGTTAAGATGAATGGGGGATAACCAGTGACAACTTTTACTTACGTTGCTACCGACGTTAACGGTAAAAAGGTAAAAGGTACCGAAATGGCGGAAGATTCCGTAGAACTTATTGATAAGCTCCGACAAAAGGGCTTGTTCTGTACATCTTATAAAGATGCATCAAAGAACAAAGCCGCCGATGTCAAGTTCAAGTTCAAGACGAAAGACCTGTCTTTCTTCTGCCGCCAGCTTGCGGCGATGCTTACATCGGGCGTAAGCCTTGTAAAAGCACTTCAGATACTTCAGGCGCAATCGGAGAACAAAAGGCAAAAGCAGGTACTTCTTGATATATATGAAGAGGTACAGAAAGGCCGCAGCTTCTCAGAGGCGATAGCCACAAAGCCGGGTGTATTCCCTTCACTGTTTGTCAGCATGGTCGGCGCAGGTGAAGCTTCCGGTAACCTTGACGTTATAATGAACCGTGTATCCGAGCACTATGCAAAGGACAGCAAGACGCAGAACAAGATCAAGGGCGCTATGATCTATCCTATCGTACTTCTTGTACTGCTCATTGTTATCATGATCGCCATGTTCACGATGATAATGCCTATGTTCCGTGACCTTGCAGGCGATACCGAGATGCCGCCGCTGTCAGCCGCTATTTTCGGAATAAGTGACTTTATGATAAACCAGTGGTACATTCTTATTATCGTTGCGATAGCAATAGTGATCGCGTTGCGACTCATTATCAAAACTCCATCGTCAAAGCTCAAATGGGACGAGATGTTGCTTAAGCTTCCGAAAGTCGGAAAGCTGCTCCGCACGATCTATACCGCGCGTTTTGCCCGTACAATGTCAAACCTTTTCTCAAGCGGTCTTCAGATGGTAGACTGTATCGAAAAATCGGTAGGTACGCTCGGCAATACATATATTATAAAACAGTTTGAAGATGTCGTTGAAAATGTTAAACGAGGCGAGTCGCTCTCAGTGGCGATGGGCAGAATAAATGTATTTGACGGTATGTTCGTATCCATCGTCTATGTCGGTGAGGAATCAGGTACTCTTGATACGATACTTGCAAAGTCATCGGATTACTATGATGATGAAGCCGACTCGGCAATTTCACGACTTGTAGGTCTTATGGAGCCTGTCATGATCATACTTATGGGTATTATGGTAGGTTGCTTACTTGCAGGTGTATTCCCGATCCTTTACTCAGGTATGGAAGGTATGGGCAATACTTAAAGAGCAGCGAAAACTCAACCTAATTAACAGGAAGGAATTTTTGATATATGTTATCTATTGATATTACCGACAGACAAATCAAGCTCGTCCGCGGCGCGGCACAGGGAGCAAAGATAAAGATCGATGAAGTTGATTTCAGAGAGATCGAAAAAGGTCTTGTTTCAAACGGCTACATAGCAGATGTCCCGCTGGTTGCGGCAGAAATAATCGATATGATCAATACCAGAGCGATAAAGGAAAAAGAAACCATTGTATCGATAAGCTCTAGCTCGATACTCTATAAGGAACTTATGCTCCCCAAGCCCAAGAAGCTTTCAAACACGGCCGCCATCGAGGCCATGATAGGAAGCAATATGGGTATCTCGGGCGACTACAACATTTCATATACTATAGTAGGTGAAACAGTAGACGAGAACAAGAACCCGCTCATCAAGGTCCTTGCGACAGCCTGCCCCCAGCGTCTTGTTGACGGCTATGTAAAGCTGTTCACTCATATGGGTCTTTCGCTGAAGGCTGTTAATATTTCAAACAACGCCATCTCGCGTCTTATCCAGAACACACCTAAGATGTCAGGCTATATGCCGCTCTTACTGGTGCAGATCGATAAGGAGTTCCTGAATATCAACCTTTATGAAGACAATGTTCTTTCATTCTCAAGATATTTCAAGATCGATCCCGCTGACTATAATAACGCAGAGGACTATGTAAATCAGGCTATCTATGATAACCTGTTCAGAATGTTCCAGTTCTTCCAGTCAAGGAAGGATATGAAGCCTATAAAGGAAATGATGTTCTACGGCGAGATAGGTGACTTTATAGCACTTACAAATACCGTATCCGGCTTCAACGTACCGTGTCACATACTCAGCGCACCCACAACTATAGCTTCAAGAACAGACTTTGAATTTACAGTCTATGCAAACGCGATCGGCGCTCTATATAAAGTCAATAAAGAGCTCGAGCACATCAACCTCCTTGCAACGACAGCCGCAAGGGAGAGCAAGGGTCTTAATACGTTCTTTATAGGTCTTGGCGTAGCGGCGGCATTGAGTGTGATTGCAGTGATCGGCGCAAATGTTGTTGTAGATGTTATCAACAACAGCATAAAGGGCGAGATAACAAAGGTACAGGCTCAGATAAACGACACCGAGCTTCAGGCGAGACTTACGACCTTACAGCAGAAGGAAGGCGTACTCGAAAACTTCCAGAGCTACAAAAACTCCATCGCAAATGCGGAGCTGATGTATAACTATATGCCCAAGGGTACGACAACCGTATATAAGATGCTCAGAGAACCGTTCACAGCAAAGCAGGATAAAATCGAAAATGTTACAAGCGATGATATCCGCAAGAACCTTAACGGTATGAAGCTTATAGATACAGTCGAAATATCGGGATATACCGTTTCGGCAACATTTACCTGTACCAATCAGGCGCAGCCTTCGCAGTATGTAAGAGCGCTGATAGCTCAGGGCTATTTCGAGAACATCTCATATACCGGTTATGAGGTCGAAAAGGGCGAGGATAACAAGGAAACAGTTACGTTCAGTCTTTCGATGTTACTCAAGGCAGGCAATGACATTACGATCGATAAGGATTCTGCGAACAGCATAATCGAGAACAATGAAAACGGCGATCAGGGCGCACAGGATAACACCTCATCCGCCGAGTCCTCGACAGAATCCACCTCCGAAGCATCGGCACAGTAACGGGAAAGGGTAAACGAATATGAAGATCAGTAAACAGGAACGAATCCTTATAGTTGTATTTTTAGTAGCCGCGATCATCGGCGTGGGAATATTTGTATTTATACTTCCCAACTTCAATAAGATAGGCGAAAACAACAAGAAGCTTACATCGGTAAAGGCAGAATACTCTGACATACTGACAAAGCTCGAGCACGAAACCACGATCGACACAGAAATAAGTCAGGCTTACGAGGACGGTAAGAACCTTGCAGACAAGTTCTTCAACGACCTCACAGAATACGAAGCCGATGAAATTATGCGTAAGTTCATTTCTCAGGGCAAGGATATAACGATTGACGGTCTGACGATATCTCCCTTCTCAACGCAGGCACTTTCCGTATCGGTATTCACTCCTACAGTGGTCACATATCCTCTTAAGGACTTTGCAAATACCGTTGTCGAAACGCCATCGGATACCCAGACAGATCTGTCAAAATTAACTCCCAGAGAGCTTGTTATGTACGCAAAGAAGCTCCAGGCTACATTGCTTGCGGCAAGCGAACCTGTAACGGTAGGCTCTGTAACAGTATCGTTTACAGCTCATTCAAACAAGCTTGAAAATCTGCACAACTTTGCAGATCTGCTTTACTCGGGCGTATACGAAAAGAACGGCAAGAGCAAGGCAGTTTCCATAGCGTCACTCAGCTACCAGATGGAAGCCGGCGCTGCTACAGGCGGCGAGTCGGGTGAAAATACATCGGCAAGTGATTACACGATGGAGTTCTCCGTAAACCTGCTTTGCATACAGCCCGTAGCAGATCCCTTTGCAGCTAACAACAGCACAGCCGAATAAACGGTTGCTTACAAGTAAGAAATGAAAGGATGAAACGCTATGAACAAACATAACAGAAAAGCGTTAATGATGAAAAGGGCGTTATTGCGGCTGAAAGGCGGCAAGGGCAGCGTTTTATTCTTCATTATCGCTATAATGACGGTTATGATAGTTCTTGCATCTGCGGTTTATTATTCCACGATTTCCGCTCGTGCACAGGTCGAGATAAAATACGGCAACGAACAGTCATATCAGAGTGCCGTATCGTTAAACGACCTCGTAACCGAATATCTCAACACAAAGACGGACGATGCGTTCGTAGATGCTATAATCGCGCTGTCACCCAATAAGTCCCTCACCACAAAGGGTGACGGCACAGATACCTTTGCAGAGCTTGCCGGAGGCCTTGGCGATTACAAGGTGACGGTCACAAAGCTCAGCGGCGACAGCGGCGATGAAAAGCAGACTATAAAGGTCGAAACCGAAGTAGTGGTAAACGGCGAGTCATCGGTAGTGACCTCAATAGGTGAGTTCACACTGGTTTCAAAGCCGTATTCATTCGACAGATTTTTCACATCAACGGGTTATGCACCGAATGACGTTGTAATGTCGGGTATGGAAATAACCTCCACGATGTATCTTGATAACGAGTACAGCCAGATAGGCTCTTCGCAGTCCGGTAACTCAGGTATCAATATAAAAGCCGAGGTCATAAGCGCAGGAACACTGTCGATAAACAATGCTCCTATAAACGCTGACGGTGACAAGACGTTTGATATAACAGTCGGCAACAACCTTATTATGACGTATAACGGCGGTCAGGGTGCAATGAACCTGAACGGCGGACGTATAAGAGTCGGTGGAAACCTGATACAGGGTACATCGTTCAACTATAAGAATGATACCGATGTTTATGTTGTCGGCGACTTAATCAGCGGTCGACCCAGTGATACAAACGACTGCGAACTATATGTCAACGGCGATGCCGCATTCTTCGGTAACGAAACATATGAGGCCAAGGTTTTTGTAAACGGTGATGTTTACATCGACAAAGAGGTAAACACCGGCGATAAGTTCCCCGGCGGAATAACGATCGGCGGTAATGTCTACCTCTGTTCAGGTTCAAGCTATTTCGGTGCACAGAAGACATGGATAAAGTCACACGGCGTTGATGACAGCAGAATAAAGGAATATTCCGATGCTTCAATACGTTTTGAAGCAAAAAACGGCGAGAACGACAGCGCATACAATGCACTGCGTGCAAATATGGATAAGGCTCGTTCACTTGCAGGCGGTACGTCGGCATACAACTATGTATGGCCCTCAGACAGCGGCATTTGTGAATCTCTGACCAATGTCAAGGCGAAGATAAACGAAAAAGTCGGCAACCCCGAATATACAAACTGGAATATGACCAAGAAGTTTATCAAGGACGACGGCACATATACCGTAGATCCGATAAACTACGAGTTCGGCAATGCTAAAGCTCCCGAGCTTCAGGACGGAAGATTTGCAGGCACAGGAAGCAATAAAAATCAGCTTATCGTAAGCGCAGAGAAGTTCGGTCAGTATGTTATAATGGGCGATATGCGCATTACAAACGGTGACTGGAACGGATACAACATAGTATTCGATACCACTATGCCCGGCGGCAACGATATCGATATGTATGTATATCTTCCTGCAAACTGCTATATGCAGGAAATACCTCCTGCCGACGAATGGAGCGCTCCGACATATAAGTTCTCCAACAAATCGGAGGACAAAAACAAGTTCAACTGCTTCCGCTGGAACAATCAGCCCGAAGGTCAGTTTGCCGGTTGGTTCAGCGTACTTACCAAGGGTAAGGGCAGTGTAATATTCGTTATAGGTGACGGTGTAACATATTTTGCACAGCAACGTCTTTTTATGGGTCACTACAATCTGCTTAAAGAGATCCTTCCCGATGCGATAGCATCGGACGGTAAGGTCACCAATACAGATAAGTTCTCCAGAGAAAAGGTTGAAGCTATAATGAGAACGACCGATCCGAAACCTGAATTGCGTACTGTGTTTAAGAAGAACATTCTTGATAAGTACAAGAACTCAGGCAGAATTCATAACAACCTGTTCGTGGTTGCGATAAACAAGAACAGCGATGTCAATTTTGATATGCCATATAATACATTCTGTGGATTTATATATGCACCTTATATGACGTTCGGTGCAGGTAAGTCAACGGAAGGACATTTCGCAATGCTCGGCGGTCTTATCGTATCCGACTATGAGATGCCGAATACTTCAAGAGTGTATATGGCTACTATCCCCTATGACTACTACGACAGATTTGTCGACAGCACGCTGAGCGATGATGAAAAGGAAGAAGCACGCTTTGACTATATGGAAAAGCTGATATCAAATTCCGGCGGTGAGATCGGAACGCTTGGTTCATCAAGCTCAAGGTCATGGAGAAAGTACGGTTATAACTGATGAAAGGAGCGGGTAGCATGAAGCTGTTTAAACGCTTTAAAAGCAAAAAAGGCTTTACGCTGACAGAGGTTCTCGTATCCATAGTCATATTCGCTCTTATGTCCGCTATCGTAATGCAGATACTTGCAATTGCGATAACACAGCACAGGAAGAACGACAGCGTGGATAAGGATATGGACACGCAGATAAGTAATCTCGTTCAGGAAAACGCGCTGGTTGAAAGAGATACGGTCAAGCTTGTGATGAAGTTTGTCAGCCCCACAGGCGCGTCAAATAATCTACAGATCAATGATGTCAAGATACGCAAGGACAGCACCGAAGCCGATAATGACGGCAGACTTGAGATCAATACAATTGATGCCACCATCAAGAATGACGGCGGCAATAAGGATAAGGATAAAAACAGCGGCGGTATGGTAACCGATGATATCCATATCTATGGCACAAAGGGTATCGAAAAAATATACGCCAAGGAAGAAAGCTGTGAGCTTGACGGCGATGTTTACAGAATTAAGCTCAGTTTTGATATCACAACCACAGTAAACCACGCTCTTAACGGCTCTGAAAGCAAATCGCTGAAAATTGCACTTCCCGAAAGCGCAAAAAACATAGTAGTTACTCCCGATGCCAAGCTGCTGTACAGTATGGTATCCGGTACAAATGTACGTTTCAGCGCAAAAAAAGCCAATGATTCTGACAGCTCGTATACAAATACGATAACATTCACTGTCCCTGAGGATAAGTTTGAAAGCGATTACGGCTCTTTTGCGAAATACTTTATAGACCCGAAGAGCACAAGCACAGATACATCGGCTTCATTCGATGATGCGGCGACCAACGGTATCTACAATCACCTTTACGGAACACCTGTAAAGGAGGATGAAACTCCATGAGAAAGCTTTTAAAGAAAAAGGCGTTCACGCTGATCGAGGTCATAATCGCAATGTCGATCATGGTAATACTGATAGTTGCGGCAATGTCGATGTTCAACCCGGTGAGCAGTATCGTAAAATCACTTGACGAGGATACTGTCACCAATGCCGTGACCGATACCATAACAAACTATGTTACCGATAAGATGAAGAACGCTACTACTTATAGCATAAAAGGCTACAAGACCGATGCTCTCACTAAGAACTCGGACGTTGACGGCAGTGTAGCAAAGATAGTTAATGTTATGTTTACCGATAAGGATCCCAAAGAAACTGTTTACGGATTGGTATTGCGCTCCACTGCAGAGGGCTATCAGCTGTATGATCTCGGTAAGCTCAGCAGTGTTGCAGACTATAAGGATAAGGCGGTAGCAATGGTAAACAGCAATGCTTACGCCGTGTTCAACAGTGAGTACTACAATGACTCCCGTTACAAGTTCACGTTCAATACCACATCAAACGACAAGGGCGCATGGTGTCGTATGGGTGTCAATACCTATGACACTGACGGAAACATAAAGGTAAGCGAGCGAGTTCAGATGTTCAAGCTGCTTAATATGTCGCTTCTTAAGCTGACACCGTCAAGTGATTCTGAATTGGCGGATTACACTTATCCGGACGATCTGAATATAGTAATTCTCTACAGAATACAGATTTTCGGCTGATAACAATAAATCCCCCGCCTTAATCGGCGGGGGAAATATAAACGCTTATTTTACAGCATCGAAAGATAAGCCTTGATAATGGTTTCACCGAACAGCATACCGACTGCAAGTCCTACGCTCAGTGCAGGACCGAAAGCGATACGGCGGCGCAGCTTTATCTTTGTTATCTTGCCGTTTTCCACGTTCGCACGGAATACATATTCCTTGCTGTCGGGAAGACCGCCCATTACTTCGTTCAGTTCGCTACTGAGCGACTCTGTTGCGGCTTTAAGCTCATCGCCCGAAATATTCCACGCTTTTTCTTCAAAAAGCTCAGGGTCGATTTTGCACTTGCTGTGTTCAAATTCACCTATGATAACATCTCTTGAGCTGTCGACAGTCTTGCCCTCACACCACTCGGTGAGCTTTTCGCTGATTTTTGCGGAATGCTCCTTTGTGAACCGTGACGATACGCAAAGCACGATAAGCCCGTAGACAGCACCCACCACAACACCGATAACGGCTGAGGGAACTATCTTCCAGCCAAGCACAAAACCGGCTGCCGCCATAAGCTGAACATCGCCGCCGCCCATACCGCCGAATAAAGCGAGTATAGCAAACGGGACTGCGATAACAGCCGCACCCGCAAAATGCTCCCACCAGGGCATATTAGGCTCGGTGAAGAACGTGGCGATACCGAGTACAGCAATTGATATCGTACACCAATAGGGTATCTCCATATGGTCGATATCAATACAGCTGAGGACTATCAGCAGCGAGAAGAATACGATTGCGACCACCATCGGCAGACTTGCCGAAAATCTTATGTAGGCGAGCAGGAACATAAATCCTGTGAGCGCCTCCACTATAGTGTAGCGTACCGAGATCGGCGCTTTGCATTTACGGCATTTTCCGCCTAAAATGATCCAGCTGAATATCGGCACAAGATCGTACGGTTTTATCCTCTCTCCGCATGAGAAGCAGTGAGAAGGACCGTTTACGATAGACATATGCAGAGGAGTGCGGTATATCACCACATTCAGAAAACTGCCTATGACAGAACCGAAGACAAATACAAGTATGCACATAACGGTATCATACCAAAGTATACCTGTCATATATATAACCATCCTTTCCTTTTTGGAACGCTGTAAAACAGCGTAAGGATATTTTACCACATATCGCCGCCTTTTTCAAGTACAGACGGCAAGCACACCACTAATCACAGGGGGAACAGCTTAATGAAGAACATACCGATAGGACAGATTCTTGTTGAGAACGGATTTCTGAAAGAGGAACAGTTGAACGAAGCTCTCGAAAAACAACGTACCGAACCGGGCAAAAAGCTCGGTGACGTGTTGCTGGAGCTGGGCTATGTTTCTGAAACACAGCTTGCACAGGCACTGTCTATCCGTCTTAAAGTACCGTTCATCGATCTGACAACAACAAAGATCGATATCGAGGCGGTAAAGAAGATACCCGAGGCTATAGCAAAGAAGAACTGTTGCGTTGCATTCCAGATGACCGACTCACGCCTTACAGTTGCAACAGATGATCCTATCAACTTCTACATATTTGAGGAACTCAAGGTTATCTCCGGTATGGAGATACACGCAATGATAGCTACACGTACAGCTATCAACGAAACGATAAACAAGGCGTATTCTCAGCAGACCGTAAGCAACGTTATGGATAACCTCAATAAAGAGTACAACAGTGCTGCGGACACTGTTATCCAGGACGACCCCGAGTCGGGCGAGCGTGTTGATAACGCACCTATCGTTAAGCTTGTAAATACGATAGTCGAAACCTCATTCAGAATGAACGCATCGGATATCCATATCGAGCCGTTCAAGGACAGAACAAGAATAAGACTCAGAGTTGACGGTGAGCTTATCGAGCAGATGAAGGTAAAGCCTGCCGCTCATAACTCGCTCATTACCCGTATAAAGATACTCGGCGGTATGAACATTGCCGAAAAGAGAATACCGCTTGACGGTCGTTTCGGTATGACGATAGACGGCGTAAACCTCGATGTCCGTGTATCCACTATTCCCACCGTTTACGGCGAAAAGTGCGTTATCCGTCTGCTTTCAACAGCAGATGAAAAGACAAGAAAGATAACCGACCTTGGTATGACGCTGTATAACTATGAGATGTTCAAGCAGATAATCCGTTGCCCCCACGGCGTTATGCTCGTTACAGGACCTACAGGTTCAGGTAAGTCAACAACACTGTACGCAACGCTCGGTGAGCTTTCAAAGCCTAACGTTAATATCGTTACCGTTGAAGACCCGTGCGAAAAGAAGATAGACGGCGTAAATCAGGTTCAGATAAACGCAAAGGCAGGACTTACATTCGCGGCGGCTCTTCGTTCTATCCTCCGTCAGGACCCGGATATCGTAATGGTCGGTGAGATCCGTGACGGTGAAACGGCTGATATCGCTATCCGTGCCGCTATCACAGGTCACCTTGTGCTTTCAACACTGCATACGAACGATGCCGCAGGTACTATCCTCCGTCTTGTTGATATGGGTGTTGCACCTTACATGGTTGCGTCATCTCTTGTCGGAGTTATAGCTCAGCGACTTGTAAAGCTGCTTTGCCCCGAGTGCAAGGAGAAGGTAATGCTTACCGATCCCGCTGACTTAAGACTTGTCGGAAAGACAGAGCCGGTCGAAATATGCAAGGCTCATTACGGCGGATGCCGCTCATGCCACAACACGGGCTATAAGGGCAGAACCGCTATACATGAGATAATAGTAAGCTCAAACGATATAAAGGAGCTTATCTCAAGCGGCGCAACAGCCGAGCAGATAGGCGCGCAGGCCGAAAAGAACGGAACAAAGCTGCTTCGCAGCAACGTTACCGATATGGTGCTTGCAGGCACCACAACGCTTGATGAACTGGTAAAAGCCACCTACTCCGTTTAATGCGGATGCGGTGTTAGCAATATATCTTTTTAAAAGGAGAATACAAAGGTGGATATTAACAAAATACTTGACGAAGCAAGAAGACTCGGTTGCTCGGACTTACATTTTACCGCGGGACTCCCTCCCGTTGTACGTCTGCACGGCAGTATCAAAAAGCTTAGCGGTTATCCCGATTGCACAGAGCCTATCATAGTCAATATAATAAATCAGATAACATCCATGAAGCACAAAGCGTCTATTCAGAAAGGTCTTGACACCGACTTTTCATATGTATCCGCATCGGGACACAGACACAGAGTCAACGTGTACAGACAGAGGGGCTATCACGCGATAGCAATGCGACTTCTGCGTAATGATATCCCTACATTGCAGGATCTTATGCTCCCCGGACTAATGGGCGAGTTTGCGCTCCGCCCGAGAGGTCTTGTGCTGGTAACAGGTCCTACAGGTTCAGGTAAGTCGACGACGCTTGCGGCTATGATCGACCATATCAACCGCAACAAGAACTGCCATATCATCACAGTCGAAGACCCTATCGAGTATCTTCACACACATAAGCAGTCGATGGTAAACCAGCGTGAGATCGGTGCCGATGTTGACAGCTTTGCAGGCTCACTGCGTGCCGCACTCCGTGAAGACCCCGATGTTATCCTCGTCGGAGAAATGCGTGACTTTGAAACGATCAACGCCGCAGTAACCGCCGCCGAAACAGGTCACCTTGTGCTTTCTACACTGCATACGACAGGCGCGGCAGAAACCATCGACCGTATCATAGACGTATATCCCCCTCACTCACAGGGTCAGATCAGAGCACAGCTTGCTAACTCCCTTGTAGCCGTTATTTCACAGACGCTCGTTCCCACAGCTGACGGCAAGGGTCGTATCGCCGCCCTCGAGCTTATGAGCTGTACAGACGCTATCAGCTCGCTTATCCGTGAAGGTAAGATATTCCAGATTCCGAACTCTATCCAGACCTCTAAGGCTCTCGGTATGTTCTCGCTCGACCAGGATCTCGCAAGACTTGTCCGCACAGGAAAAATTACGGAAGAGGTTGCAAGAAGCCGTTGCCAGAACCCCGAAGATCTCAAGAGATATATCGGAGCTTATTAAGCAAACCACGGTCTATACCAAAATACAGCGATCGGTTTATAATGCCGCCGTACTCTCGGCGGCATTATTTATGCGCTTTTGAAAGGATTTTCATATGAAATTTGTAATACAGCGTGTGAACCACGCAAGCGTCACCGTAGACGGCGAGGTAATTGGAAAAATCGGCAAGGGTTTTATGGTGCTTATCGGCATCTCACAGACCGATACAAAGGAAATCGCCGACAAGCTTATCCGCAAGATGACGGGGCTTCGCATCTTTGACGATGAGAACGGCAAGACCAACCTTGCCCCCGCAGATGTCGGCGGAAGCCTGCTCCTCATTTCGCAGTTCACCCTCTATGCCGATTGCCGCAAGGGATACCGTCCTTCCTTTACCGGTGCGGGTTCACCCGATATGGCAAACGAGCTGTACGAGTACATAACAGAGCAGTGCAGACGGTGCGAAAGCATAGCCGATGTGCAGACAGGCAGGTTCGGTGCGGATATGAAGGTCGAACTTCTGAATGACGGTCCGTTCACGATAATCCTCGACAGCAACGAGCTGATGTAATCACAGACAGCATACTAAAGCCAAACGTGATATCATAATGGTGAAAAATTACTGTAAATTCTCCTACTACATTTTTCGTCAAATTGCACAACTGAGAAAAATATTTTGTTGCATTTTTGTTAAATTTCCAATCAAACTATAGACAAACGGGCAAAAAAGTGTTATAATCAAGTCACATTAAAAGGAAACGCCGCAGCACAAAGCACAGCGCTCCCGGAAAGGACTTAAGTATGAATGAAATAAAATTAGGTAAAAAGATCTCCGAAGGTAAAACCGTTGACGTATACGAGAGCGGCGACCTTGCAGTAAAGGTGTTCAAACCCGATGCGCCCAAGACAGTAGTTTTCTATGAGGCGTTCATGGATTCAAAGGTTGAAGAAACCGGACTTAACGTTCCCAAGATAAAAGAAGTTGAACTTATCGACGGCAAATGGGCAATAGCAACAGAACTTGTCAAGGGTAAGACGCTTGCACAGATCATGCAGGAAGAGCCCGAGAACAGCGACGGCTATCTTGATGATATGGTTGAGCTCCAGCTCAGCATTCACGCGAAGAAGATCACCGGCATTTCAAAGCTCAAGGATAACCTGAGAGCAGAGATCGAGAGCCTTGACGTTATCGACCACATCAAGAGATACGATCTTCTCACAAGACTTGACAGCACACCAAAGCACGTAAAGCTCTGCCACGGCAACTTCGGACCTGAGAATATAGTTGTTACAGACGACAACAAGGTTTACATAGTTGACTGGATAGGCGCTTCCGCAGGTAATGCCAGTGCAGATGTAGCCAAGACATACTTAAAGCTTGCTCTGACATCGACAGAAACAGCCGAGAAGTATCTCAACCTCTTCTGCAAGAAGACAAATACAGCAAAGACATATGTCCAGGAATGGTTACCCATCATGGCGGCTTCTACACTCGCAAAGGGTGTTACAAGCAAGGAAGAGAAGGATCTCCTCTTCACATGGCTTGACGTTGTGGACTATTCTTGATGACAGCTTAATAACGATAATAGCGCCCCGCTTTTGCGGGGCGTTTCAGTATGTCGAAAAACCTATATAATTTTTGAAAATGGGGTTTGGGGCGTAGCCCCAAGCGGGGTGAGGGCGGCAGCCCCACACTCAGCCCCTTTCTTGGGAAAGGGGTTTGGGGATAGGAATTGAGGACAAGCACTTTTTTGAAAAAACATACTTTTTCTACAATCTGGCGCCCCGCTTTTGCGGGGCGTTTTTGCGTATATCCGAAAAATTCGGGAGAATATTCCTTGGAAAAATGCAGTAGATAATTCACTTTCAATGTGATAAACTGATAGATAATGATAGGATTATATCAGTATTTATCAATGAAAGGAAGAGTTTTATGAAAATAGCAAAGTTATTATTAGGCATTGCTGCATTCACAGCAACAGCCGCAATATGCGCAGTGTGTGCCGGTGCCGCTACCTACGGCGATTATAAGTACACTTATAACGACGATGACACGTTGACGATCACGGCATATAACGGCTCGGAAACATCGGTCGATATCCCGTCGGAAATCAAAGGTTCAAAGGTTACCGCTATAGGGAATAAGGCTTTCTACTCCAACAAGACCATTCAGCAGGTAAATATTCCTGATACGGTATTGACCATCGGTGAACAGGTTTTCTATAATTGCGATTATCTGAATAACGTTAAGCTGCCTGAAAATCTGACAAGTCTGGGCTATCACGCGTTTGCAAGCTGTGACAGCTTGTATAACATAACTTTACCGGCTTCTCTTACGAAAATCGGTTATGCTCCGTTTGACGCAAGCGGTCTGGTAACTGTCGAATTTGAACAAGGAACGACAAAAATATGTGAAAGCACATGCTCAAGTGCCGGAAAACTCAAGTATGTTAACATACCGGATTCGGTTACAATTATAGAAAAAGAAGCTTTTTCTTCATGTAGCGGTCTGGAAGAAATAATCATACCGGGTAGCGTCAAGACTGTTTCATCAGGTGTATTCGATTTTTGCTATGGTCTTAAAACAGTAATTATGCTTTACGGCGTAGAAGAAGAGCTGGGGGCTTTTAGTTGGCTCGATTCAATTGAAAAAATTACTTATCCCGAAAGTATGAAAGTAATAAAATCAGATCTGAGCAGGTGTGAAAAGTTGAAATCCGTAGCACTGCCAAGAAGTCTCACTGAAATTACTAACAGATGTTGTTTCGGAAAGAATACAACAGTATATTGTTATAAAGGCACGATAGCCGAAGATTTTGCCAAAAAGAATAAACTCGATTTTGACTATCTCTGCGAAAAGCACTCATTCGGTATGTGGAAAACGGTAAAGGAGTCTACCTGCACCGAAATAGGCTATGAGTCAAGAATCTGCGCCGACTGCGGACTTGAAGAAACCAACGTGCTGAATAAGCACAAATTTGTTGATACGGTAATAGCGCCTACATATACATCGGACGGCTACACGCATCACGAATGCTCGGTATGCGGTTATTCTTACAACGACAGCTTTGTGGATATGCTCAAGGTCGATCCGCTGACCAATGTAAAGAGAACAGGACGTACAAGCGAAAGCCTTACATTCGGCTGGAACGTATCCGATAATGCGGACGGCTATGTGGTAGAACAGTTTATCGACGGCAAGTGGGAAACAATAGCTGACCTTGCTTATGACGTTACGGGTTACACAGCGGATAAGCTCGCTCCGTCAACCGTTTATCAGTTCAGATTTGCGGCGTATCTTATGGTGGACGGAAAGCACGTATACAGTGAATACAGCACAATATTCTCCGAAAGAACAGCGCCGACAAAGCCGGTATCTGTAAAGCTTACAAAGCGTACCGATAAGTCGGTAACTCTCAGCTGGAGCAAGAACAATACAGCTGACGGATATGTGGTACAGGTCTATAAGAACGGAAAATGGACTACAGCGGTAAAGAATACAGGTATAAACAAGACCACTGCTGAGGTGAATGGACTAAACCCCAGCACAGAGTATAAACTCAGAGTGCTGTGTTTCAAGGACGGTACGGAGGTTATATACGGCGTACCCGCGGAGATAACCGTATGTACTCTTCCGTCTGCGGTGACAGGATTTAAAACAAAGTCAAAGACTTCAATAAGCGTAACACTTCAGTGGAACAAGAATACATCAGCTACAGGCTATGAGTTACAGAAGTGGGATGGTCAGAAATGGGTGGCTCTTACAAAGCTCACAAGCAACGCAACCACTACTTACACAATAAAGAACTTAAAGGCCGCTACCGCCTACAAGTACAGGATAAGAGCGTATAAAATGAGCGGCAAGACTGCGGTTTACGGCGCGTACAGCGCGACTGTTGCGGCAAGAACAAATCCGTCCGTTATAAAGGGCGCAAAGCTCACCGGCAGAGCGGCAGACGCACTGCGTATCAACTGGACTAAGAATACATCTGCTGACGGATACATTGTTGAAATGTACAAGGGCGGCAAGTGGGTAAGAGCCGCTAAGATAACAAACAACAGTACTACAACGTTCAGAAAAGCAGGACTTAAGGCTTCGACAGTGTATAAGTTCAGAGTAAGAGCGTATAAGATGAGCGGTAAGACTGCGCTTTACGGTAACTACAGCGCTACTGTTACTGCCAGAACAAACCCGTCAATAGTAAAGGGCGTTAAGATAGCTGGCAAGGCTAAGGACGCACTCAGAGTAAACTGGACTAAGAATGCTTCCGCACAGGGTTACATCGTTGAAATGTACAAGGGCGGTAAGTGGGTTCGTGTTGCCAAGATAACAAACGGCAATACTACAACGTTCAGAAAAGCCGGACTTGCAAAGAACACGACTTATAAATTCAGAGTCAAGGCTTATTACATGAGCGGCAAGACGGCGCTTTACGGTAATTACGGAAGTGTCAGCGGAAAGACCGCGGCGAAGTAAGCTTTTGAATTGCTTTAATTGAATAGCACAAGCCCGGGCGTTGACCGAAATCATCACCCGGGCTTTGTTGTCGTATAAGTACCCAAAAAGCGAAAGCCGCGATTTTTACATCGCGGCTTTTATGTTTATTTAGTTGTCAACTCATTCACTATCTCATACAGCCTTACAAGCTCCGCCATCGTAAGCTGTTCTGCTCTTGCAGTCGCGGGAATACCGCTTTCTGTCATCTTTTTTGCAAGCGCGGCTTTCGATATCTTAAAATACGCCGAAACAGGGTTCGCAAGCTGTTTTCTGCGCTGAGCAAATGCCTGCTTTATGACCTCAAAGAAAAGCGGCTCGTTATCGACCTTGTACGGCGGCTGTTCATATCGTTCAAGGCTTATGACTGCACTGTCAACATTGGGCGCGGGCATAAATGAGCCGCGGTTTACGCGGAAAAGCTTTTTCGGCTTTGCGTAATAGTTTATCGATGCGGTGATAGCTCCGCACTCACGACTGCCTACCGCGGCGCATATCCTGTCCGCCGCCTCAAGCTGTACCATTACCGTTATCGCCTTTATCGGGAGCTTTTCTTCAAGAAGCTTCATTATTACGGGTGAAGTAATGTAGTAGGGAAGATTAGCGCAGACGATAACGTCCATGTCGGGAAATTTCTCAGCTATAAGTTTATTAAGATCGGTTTCCATAACGTCCGCGAAGATCACTTCAACATTACCGTATTCTTCAAGCGTTTCGTCAAGAATAGGCTTCAGCCCCGTGTCTATCTCGATAGCAACGACCTTTTCGCAACGCTCCGCAAGCTCTCTTGTAAGCACGCCTATACCCGTGCCTATTTCAATAGCGCCGACATTTTCACCCGCTCCGCCCATTTCGGCGATTTTCGGGCAGACAGTCGGATTTATCAGAAAGTTCTGCCCGAGTGATTTTGTAAATGAAAATCCGTGCTTTTCAAAAAGCTGTCTTATTGTTGAAATGTCGGTAAGCTTCATTCTTTGTTCCCTTCGCTTTCTTTTGTGAACATCTCAAGCACCTTGAACGCCTGCTGAAGATTAGCCACGCCGTATATGCTTATTCCGTAATTTTCGCTCTTGTCAAGATTTTTAAGTGATGATTTCGGTACGATACATTTTTCAAATCCCATTCGCGCCGCCTCGCGCACACGCTCTCTTATATGCGATACCGCTCTTATCTCTCCGCCAAGACCTACCTCGCCGAATACCGCGACATCATCTCCTATCGGTATGTCGCGCAGTCCCGAATACAGTGCAAGCGATATCGCAAGGTCGCTTGCCGGCTCGTCTATTTTCAGTCCGCCGATCACATTTATATATACATCGTATCCGCCGAAATTATAGCCTGTCCTCTTTTCAAGCACGGCAAGAAGCACACACAGCCTGCTGTAGTCAAAGCCCGTAGTCATTCTGCGCGGGGCTGAGAACGAGGTCTTGCTGACAAGCGCCTGCACCTCCGCAAGTATCGGACGTGTACCCTCGACCGTACACAGTACTGTTATACCGCTGACACCTGCGGGTCTGCCAAGCAGGAGCATAGCGGACGGGTTTTCGACCTGTTCAAGCCCTTTATCCTGCATCTCAAACACGCCTATTTCGTTGGTTGAGCCGAAACGGTTCTTTGCGGCTCTTAAAATTCTGTAGCTGAGCTGCTTGTCGCCCTCAAAGTACAGCACCGTGTCTACTATATGCTCAAGCACCTTAGGACCTGCTATGCCGCCGTCCTTGTTGACGTGACCTACAAGGAACACTGCGACCTCAAGGCTCTTTGCCATCTGCATAAATGCCGAGGTGCACTCCCTTACCTGAACAAGACTTCCCGGTACGGACTGGAGCTCCGATAATTGCATTGTCTGTATCGAGTCGATTATCACTACATCGGGCTTGTTTTCGCGCACACCCTCTATTATGGTATCGCAGTCGGTGCAGGCGCTGATATAAAGTCCGTCATTTGCAACTCCGAGCCTGTCTGCGCGGAGCTTTATCTGTCGTTCACTCTCTTCTCCCGATATGTACAGCACGGTTTTGTCCTTTGCAAGACAGCCGCATATCTGTAACAGAAGCGTCGATTTGCCGATACCGGGGTCGCCGCCGAGCAGCACCAGCGAGCCTTTGACAAGACCTCCGCCGAGGACCCTGTCAAGCTCTGACATTCCTGTTTCATACCGCGTTTCGTCCTTGAACGAAAGATTATTTATGCTTGCTAGCGGCAATCTGCCTGCGCCCGAGCCTTTTGCAAGTCCGTGTGATTTTGGCTGTATGAGCGTTTCTTCAAGCGTGTTCCATGCTCCGCAGGCGTTACAGCGCCCACTCCACTTCGGGTACTCCTGCCCGCATTCACTGCATATGTATACTGATTTTGATTTTGCCATTTATACGTCCTTTCCAAAGCCGTTTGTCTTATTGTGCCACGCTTGTTATATCACCGCTGTTTTCGGGAACACTGCCCGCCGGTTCAGCGGTTGACTGCGGTATAACAGTCGTCTGCTGTGCGGTAGTCTGCGAAGCGTTATCGGCAGGCTTTGAGGTAAGATATGTAAGTATACCGTTATATATTGTATAAGCGACCTTGCGCTGATAGTCCCTGTCGGAAAGATTTGCCGCGTCGTCGGGATTTGATAAAAATCCGCATTCTATCAGTACGGCGGGTATTTTCGTATTCTTGAAAAGATACAGCTCATCACCCTCCTGCTTTATCTGACGTTCGTTGCCGGGCTGTATCGTCTTGAAATTATCCTGCATTATCTGCGCTATCATACGGTTGTCGGGGTTGTTCGCAGTGTAGAATATCTGTGCGCCGAAATATTCAGGCTCGGTAAACTTGTTCTGATGAATAGACAGAAACAGGCAGTCGCCGTACTTGTTTATGATATCAAGACGGTTTTTCATATCCGAAACCTTCTGCTCGCGTGTGCCCTTTATCCCATCATCATGTATAGAAACATCGCTGTCGCGCGTGAGCACAACGTTGAAGCCCGATAGCGTCAGCATATCGCCAAGGTCACGCACTATCGCAAGGTTGATGTTCTTTTCAAGTTCACCGTTTATGCCGACTGCACCGCTGTCCATTCCGCCGTGACCTGCGTCAAGCACGATGGTTTTCTTTTGAGTCGCGTGTGAGGTCGACGCTCTCACGCTCACCTGCGAATAGTCGGCGGTAGCCGCTATAACAGTGAAACAGCCGAGCAGTAGTATAAGCGCAGGTACTCTTGTTTTAAGCCGTTTAAATTCAAAGCGTTTCATATTCAGTTTCATATCGTCCGACCTTTCGGTAATTTTTTGTACATTATATGAAACAAGCTTTGAAATAATGACAGGCTTATAAAAAGTTCAGCCTGTCGGCATAATACCACACTTTTGCGCTAAAGCGGCAATATAAAATATATAGCCAACACCGCTGACAACAATTTCTGTGCTACACGGTGAATAATAATTTCGTGACCGTATCGGTGCAATTGCACTATCACCGACTGTCCAAAAAGAACGCTACTATCCTGAGATATCTGTACTAAAATGGGACTAAGTGAGCGTCAGCGACCCGCTTATACAAACTTTTAAAACTCAGTCGTTTGTGTATCTTATAGCCAACACCCTTGCGGGGTATGGGTGTGGGTAAGGAAAGTGGGAGCGCGAGGGAGAAAACCTAAGGGACAGGGTTAGGGGCTGCAAGTCCCTTATCCTGTTCCCTTTGGTTGTCTCCCTCACACATAGCAGCAACGTTATCGCATAGAATAGCGAACCCGAGAAGTGCTATCCGACAAACAGAACTATCGGTAGCAAGCTACCCCACAAACAGAACTATCGGTAGCCTGCTACCATAGTAAAAGCATCAAACATTTCCGCCAAGCAAAAACCCATATATCATTATTATACCACACTTCCCCCACACCCGCAACTTTCTTTTGAATTATCCACATTAAATGTATACCTGTTTTATTTCGAGTTATCCTATTAACAACCGGCTTAAAACAATGTGAATTGGATGTAACTTAATTTAATCTGAAATTAGCTAAACACCTTTGTAACGGTGAAAACGTTTTCCACAGACACTTGCTTAACTATACTGTGTAACAAAGCTAAGTTAATAGCATATTTGTATTGTATGCACATAAAGCACAAATACATTTTATGCGTTTTAGCTGAATTTCCTATACGCTTATTGACTTTTAGCTAAAACGGTGTATAATCGTAAGTGAATTAAGCGAACTAAATCAGCTTAATAAATATAAGCTAAATTACCGATCAAGGATAAGTGATTAAGCACTGTCCGACCAGAAAGGAAATTATCACATGAAAGCAAAGAAGATACTCGCAGGTATTCTTGCGGCAAGCACAGTAGTATCGCTGGCAGCCTGCAGCAACAACAATTCAACATCATCAACAGGCGCAACATCATCAACAGGCACAACATCATCTACATCGTCAAAGGAAGAAGAAAGCAAGAACGATGCAACATCAGCAGACGAAGCTTCTTCGACAACTCCCTCGGGCGAAAAGATAACACTTAAGGTCCTGACACACCGTACAGACCGTAAGGACGACGGTTCACTCGATAAGATGACAGACGCTTTTGAAGAGAAGTACAACTGCACTATCGAATATCAGTCATTCAAGGATTATTCCGGTGACGTTTCAACAATGATGAGCACTAAGGAGTACGGAGATGTTCTGATGATCCCCGATACAGTAAAGCTCGCAGATCTTTCAAACTTCTTTGAACCTCTCGGTAAGTACGACGAGCTCAAGGATAAGTACAAGTGGGCTAACCAGAAGATGTACGAGGGTACAGTATACGGACTTGCACACTTAGGCACAGTAAGCGGCGGTATCTGCTACAACAAGAAGGTATGGACAGAAGCAGGCATTACAGAAATGCCCAAGACAGCCGATGAATTTATCGCTGACTTAAAGAAGATCAAGGAAAAGTTCCCCGAGGTTATTCCTTATTATACAAACTTCAAGGAAGCAAGCTGGACGGCTGCACAGTGGTCAAGCCTTGTTGTTCCTTCATCAGGCGATCCTGACTTTGAAACAAACCTCATCGTAAACAAGGAAGACTTCTTCAAGGAGGGTCAACCTTACTACAACGTATTCAAGCTGATGTATGATATATATTCAGATTCTTCTCTTATCGAGGGCGACCCGATGAGTTCTGACTGGGAAGGCTCAAAGCTTATGCTCGCTAACGGCGAAGTTGCTACAATGACAATGGGTTCATGGGCAGTTTCACAGTTCCAGCAGATCGCTAAGGACAACGGTATTGATCCCGAAAATATCGGTTATATGCCCGCTCCTTTCACAAAGGACGGCAAGCAGTACGCACAGTATGCGGCTGACTACTGCATGGGCGTAAACAAGAATTCTTCCGATGACAAGAAGGATCTCGGTAAGAAGTATATCGAATGGTTCATCGCTGAGTCAGGCTTCTCAGAGGCTGAAGGCGGTATCAATACACTTGAAGGCAGTAAGCTCCCCGATTACCTCTCAGCATTTGACGGTTGCGAATTCTTCACAGCAAATGCAGCTCCCGATGGTCTGACAGGCGTATTCAACGCTATCGACAAGGACTCGGAAGTAGGTATATGGGACGGCGACTCGGCTAACTTCAAGCTCCAGCTCGCAGAAGCAGCATTCGCAGGCAAGGGCGATGACGGCTTTAAGGCTATCGCAGACTCCGTTAATCAGAAATGGGCAGCTACAAGAGATGCAAATGAAGATCTCGCTGCTTATATCAAGAATAACGGCTAATCAACGCTATCGTATTTTCTTCATAGATACTCCAAACACACAAACCTGTACGGAAAGGCGCAAAGTCTTTCCGTATAGGTTTATATGGGAGTAATTAAATTTTTACTAAAATTAGAAATTATTTCTTGAAAGGACGGTAATTATGGCTACACAAGGCGTTACCGCAGTTCGGAAACGGCGTACATTAGTGGAGTGGCTGAAAGGCTACACCGGTCAGAAATATATGACTACAGCACTGTTCCTGGCGATACCTGTCGCTCTGCTGATACTTTTCACTATTATCCCTGCTGTGAATATGGTGATATTCAGCTTCCAGCAGCGTGACCAGCTTGGTGTTAATGTGCAGTGGGTAGGTTTTGACAATTATAAGACGCTGTTTACCGATATGTCATATCTCTCAACGCTCATCAACAGCTTGTACTATTTTGTAGGTTCATTCATACAGCTTGGTCTTGCGCTTTTCATAGCAACACTGCTTTGCTCAAAGATAAAGCTCGCAGGACTGTTCAAGGGAGTTATCTTCTTCCCGTATCTTATGAACGGTGTTGCCGTAGCACTTATTTTCCAGCGCTTCTTCAGAGGCGATGACGGCGGTACGCTCAACTCCATAATAGCCCTTTTCGGCGCAGATCCTGTAAAGTGGCTGTCAAACGGTGCTATCAACAACTGGTGTCTGGTTTTCGCGTCTGTATGGCGTTATATAGGCTTTGATATCCTGATGTTCATCGGCGCTATCCAATCGATCTCACCTGACATTTACGAGGCGGCAGACCTTGACGGTGCTAACGCATGGCAGAAGTTCTGGCATATAATCTTCCCCGGTATCAGGACGATCATCGCATTACAGCTTATCCTTGCTATCAAGGGCGCGGCTTCCGTATTCGAGATCCCGTATATTGTCACGGGCGGTAAGATGGGAACTACAACATTCGTTATCAAGACTATCGAAACCGGCTTCCAGTATCAGAAGATCGGACTTGCGTCCGCAATGGCTATCGTGCTTCTGTTTATCATAATAGTTATCACGGTGATCCAGAAGATATTCTTCAAAGAAGAAAAGTAGGTGAACTCATGACAGACAATATCAAGACAAACGAAGTCGCAGAGCAGACCTCGTTCAATATGGAAAAGTACCGTTTCAAGGAAACACCGCACGGCGTCAGAATTTTAATAAACGTACTGAAATATGTTGTTCTGGTTGTAGCGTGCCTTATGGTTCTTGTGCCGCTGGTAGTTGTACTGCTGGGTTCGCTGAAAAGCCACCAGGACTTCCTTAAAAGCGGAGCTTTCGAGCTCCCGAAGGTAGTTGAGCTTTCTAACTTCAAGACAGCATTCATTCAGGGTAATGTATTAAAGGGCTTTATCAACACCGCGATCATACTCGTGTTCTCGTGCGCCGGCACAATTATCACAGGAACAATGACAGCCTTTGTCGTACAGCGTTTTACAATGGTGTTCACAAAGCTTGTCAAGAATATATTCCTTATCGCGGCTTTACTGCCCAACATCTCAATGCAGGTCACAGTATTCCAGGTAGTGCACGCACTCGGACTTTACGACACGCTTGCCGCGCCGATAGTTCTTTATATCGGTACGGATATAGTTTCTATCTATATCTTCATACAGTTCCTCAACAATATCTCGGTATCCCTTGACGAGAGCGCGATACTTGACGGCTGTTCATATCCGCGTGTTTACTGGAGCATTATCCTACCCATGCTCCGACCCGCAATAGCAACTGTGCTTGTAATAAAGTTTGTAAGCATATACAACGACTTCTATACAGCAAACCTGTATATGCCCAGTGACGGACTTCAGGTCGTATCAACGGCACTGTACAAGTTCATCGGCCCTTACGGCTCACAGTGGGAGATCATCTTCGCAGGTGTTATCATCTGTATCGTACCGACACTTGTAATTTTCCTTTCAATGCAGAAGTTCATTTACAGCAACCTTGTTTCGGGTTCTGTAAAGGAATAATTGACAGACCGGTTCTCCTTATAAATATAAAGCGACAGCGCCCCATCTTGTGATGGGGCGCTGTCGCCGTAATAATCGCTTATTCGTTTGTAATCGGTATTTCCGCTATCAGCTTTGGCACAGGATCTTTTGGGATAATGTCATAATAACGATCGTTATTGAATACATAGCCTTTTTCGATAACGTCAGCCGGTATCGAAAGATAGGTTTTTCCGCAGTACAGCGCGGTAGACGCAGTGACTCTTCCCTCCGAATCCGTGTTTGCTATACAGTAGTCGCCGTGGTGATCAAGATCTGCGATGCCGTGTTCAAGATTATATGCTCCGACATCATCAAGATGTACAAAATATATTTCACAGTTCTTCACAGGCTTTCCGTTGTCATCTTTGAGTATCATATCTATGTCTTCGTTACCGGGGAGATAGTCGGATTGAAAAGATATATGGTAGTAGTCGTCGCTCAGAATAAGCTGCGGCTTTTCGGTGCTTACAAGATCCTGCCTTACCATAACGGTGTTAAGATTAAAATGGCTCTCACCTTCAACCTTGAATACACTTACAAACAGAAGATAATCATTTATTTCATCACCCGTTATCATCTTCCCGTCAACCATTATTGCCGATCTTTCGGCTACGCTTCCTCTTGCTTTGCTTCCGAATATCTCATGTTTGCTTACAGTCTTTATGTAATTGTTCACGGTTTGCGCGTCAAGGTCTAAACGGCACCCTACATTATATGATACAAGCTCAACAGGTATGTAAGTATGTCCTTCGTAATCAATAGGCTCGTTTGCAAGTGCGATCTGTTCCTCGCTGATATCGGGCATTGCGCTTGGGCTTACGACCGTTATTTTATCTGCGGCAACCGTTCCGTTGTTAAGATCGATATTTATTACACCGTTGCTGTCGCTTTCCGTTACGCTGAATGTAACATATCCGCTGTCGCTTGTCGTACAGATCCACGGACCTGCAATAATATATGTGCCGCATTCTATGCTGTCAAACGTGTGATCGCTTCCGTCAGTGCTGAACATAGGATATTCACTCATCTTGTCCGAGGTGTATTCAAGAACATCGGAGTTATTTATAAATTCGCTGTCGACCTTGAGATAATACAGATATCCTTTCTGAAGATAAGAGTCATCGCCTGTCATTCTGAGCGTCACATTAGTCGCAGTACCTGTCGGCTCGGGAGCAGGCTCGGCAGTTGTGGTTTCGGGTGCGGCAGTTGTGGTTTCGGGCGCGGCGGTTGTCTGCGGTGCGGTCGTGCTCTCGGTTTCGGGAGTTGTTGATGTTGCGGCGGTCGTTGCTGAAGTCGTTGTGGTAACTATCGTCGTCACTGTTGTTTCTTCGGGCTTTGATGAGCTGTCACTGTCGCTCATTACTGAGGTTATATCAACGGTTTTCGCGTCTGCCTCTATTTTGCTTGCCATTCCGCAATTGTACATAAAATTATCGGAGAATGCGTTTACGTCCATGAAAATCGTGTTATATATCTCAACAACTATACGAAGCTTTCCGTCAACATATTTCATGGGTACATATCTGAGTTCAAACGTTTTGCTGTCGTTAGCACCGTCTTTTGCGGTAAGCGATAACAGTATCAAAGAATTATGGCTTTCGTCTGTATAAACAGCTGCACAATACTGTGTGTGCGCCGAGTAGGGTTCTGTTATCGGAAGCTCTTTGCCGATATTTATACCGAAATTCGATTTTAGGTTATTTTTATCCGCCGGCTGAATGTAATCGGGGCAGTAATTATAAAAATCTTCCGTGAAATTATCCGAGTAATTTCCCGTATATACCTGTGATACGGTGTTTATAAATTCCTCTGAGGTGTCAAAACCGAAATACGCTTTGTCAGCATAATAAAAACGTTCGTTTTCATAATAACCCGTGCCGACAAAGCAGTTGGCACTGTTGTTTTTGAAGCTTTCAATTTCCTGTGCATTCATATCCGATGATATGCCGACTGCCTCATTACTGTCGGGAAGAACAATATATTTGTTTGTGATGTCAATTGCATTATCGAACAGATCGAGCATCTCGCTCTGAATCTGCTTATCCGTGCAGAAAAGACTGTCAAAATCATCTGCCACATTGATTTGTGCAGTATCTATGGTGGGTGTATTATCTACCGGATGATAAGTTATTTTGCCCAGCTGTGCCCAGAATGTCTTGTTGTCAACGAAAGTCATTCCGCTCTTTTCAGAATGCACCCTTGTGTTTTCCGCAGGAATTACTGTTTTGTCGGCGGCGCTGTTGTCGCCTATCGATACGCTGATAGGTCCGCCCTGATTGTTAAGCATTGCAAAGTGAACACCCACAGCCGCCGTTCCTACGGTAATTACAGCCGCCGCGGCAGTAGCAACATAGCGCTTTATCTGCCTCTTGAAATCTACTGCGGGCTTAGCCTCGTTTATAAGGCGGTCAAGTCCGTTCTTTTTCTGCTCGGGCGTTGCGTTTATCTCATCAAGTGCTTGTTTTACAGTCATTATTCTACGCTCCTTTCATCGCCGAGGACATTTCTCAACAGCTCACGCGCCTTTTGCAGTCTTGAACGTACAGCAGACGGTGTGATATGCAGCATATGTCCTATTTCATCGCTTGAGTATCCGTCATAATAAAACAGATACACAGGTATTTTAAAGCTGTCGGGAAGATCCGAAAGCGCATAAAGAAGCTCTTTTGCCTCACTGCTTATACTGCTGTCGGGAATATTGTCCGACAGCGGCTCATTTTTCCTGCTAGCGGCTTTCAGCATATTTTTACATATGTTTGAAGCCACACGGATAAGCCATGCTTTTTCGTGCTTCTCGCTTTCAAATTGTTTTCCCGTTTCGATAGCCTTAAGAAAGGTGTTATGTACCGCGTCCTCCGAGTCGTGGGCGTTTTTCAGATACATAAAGCTCACTCTGTACAGCGTGTCATAATTACGCAGATACAGCTCTCTTATGCTTTCGGAAGAATAATCTGACGTCATAAATCGTTCCCCCTGAGTTTTTTCTCTCTTAACTATAATACAACTGAAAGGGCGGTTTTGTCTATCGGAAAATAAAAAAATTGCAAGATCGCAGAATTTTATCAATAAAACGGCATACTTGAACATACAGCCAACACCGCTGAAAACATATCCATATTGACATGGTGTTAATAATTTCGTGAGTGTATCGGTGCAACTGCACTGTCACCGAAACCTCCAAAAAACGTACTATCCTAAGAATATACGCAGTTTCGTAAATAACTTTTCGTAGGGGAGGGACTTGTGTCAAGAGTAACATGGTTTACACTTTGTGCAAGCACATGGTTTACATGTTATC
>ENA-UONV01000605-UONV01000605.1-human-gut-metagenome-genome-assembly--contig:-CS4-NODE-605-length-39178-cov-8.856811_pt1 | contig 39178 bp, 19 predicted proteins | sample MGYA00242461_ERZ724008 | MGnify/ENA metagenome assembly ERZ724008 | reverse complement strand
TCGCCCTTTTCCACCGTGAGGTCGATACCCTTGAGCACATGCAGGGGCGACCCGTTGTCGTAGGTCTTGTTGATGTTTTCCAGCTTTATCATATTCTGTCTGCCGTTGTAAAGCGGTTTTGTAAGGTTGCGTAGTTACGATCTGTAAGCCGAGGGAAACGGCGTCGGGAACAAAGGTATTAAAATATTCTTGAAAAACAATTTATTTTTATCGAAAATCAATAAAAAATTACTAAACACCAATAAACCGTCGGTTGATAGGCGCAAATATAGGTAAAATATTTATACTTTGTACGACATAGTACTGTAAAAATAAGATTAATATTTCAGACCTATATTAATGGACTGCTCCTTCTTGCTGTAATGCAGAGATTTCCGTATAGGGGTGTGCGTGAGATTGTGTGAAACGGTCGTTGCCGGGCCGGACGGAATCGTATCCCCGACTGTAAAAAATTGTTGAAATGGTTAAAAAAAACGCTTGAAAATGCACAAAAAATATTCATTTTAGTTATATTTGTTGCGTTAGGTCAATCATATGAGGAAACTTCTGCTACTGTTATTCACGCTAATTCCGGCCGTAGTTTGGGCGCAGCGTTACGATTTATCGGGGCGGGTGCTGGTCAAGGGCACCGACAAACCGATCGCTCAGGCTGTCGTCGAGCTGCCGCAGGCCGGACTGTGGGCCGTGGCCGACGGCGACGGCAATTTTACCGTGAAGGGCGTGCCCAAAGGCGCGACCCGTTTCGTGGTGTCGTGTCTGGGATATGCGACCACGGAAACCGAACTCGACGTCCGCGCCGGCATGGGGCGTATCCTGCTCTATGCGCCTGAGGACAATCTGAAACTGGAAAGCGTCGTCGTCACGGCCAAGGAGGCGCCCAATGCCATGGCCACCTCGCGGACGATCGGCGGCAACGCCATCGACCACCTGCAAATGGTGAACGCTTCGGATATTTCGTCGCTGCTGCCGGGCGGCAAGACGATAAATCCCGATCTGACCAAAGACAACGTCTTTTCGCTGCGCAGCGGCGGTTCCGCGGCCGGAAACGCCTCGTTCGGCACGGCCGTCGAGGTGGACGGCGTGCGTATTTCGACCAACGCTTCGCTGGGCGAAATGTCGGGCGCGAGCACCCGCAACATCGCTTCGACGAATATCGAGTCGGTCGAGGTGGTGACGGGCGTGCCTTCGGCCGAGTACGGCGATATTTCGTCGGGCGTGGTGAAGATTTCGACCCGCAAGGGCAAGACGCCCTATACGCTGGTGCTTTCGACCAATCCCCGCACCAAACAAATCTCCGCCTCGAAGGGTTTCGATCTGGGTACGGACCGCGGCGTGCTGAACAGCAGCGTGGAGTACACGCGGGCCATGAAGAACCCCACGTCGCCCTACAGCTCCTATTCGCGCACGGGCATTGCGCTCAATTACCAGAACACCTTCGCCAAGGTCCTGCGTTTCAACTTCGGCGTGACGGCCAACATCGGCGGCATGAATACCGAAGACGACCCCGACGCGCAGGTGGGCGAGTGGGAGAAGGTGCGCGACAACGCCCTGCGGGCCAATACGTCGCTCAAATGGCTGCTCAACAAACCGTGGATCACGTGCGTCGATTTCGATGCTTCGCTCAGCTATGCCGACAAGCTCGCACGCAGGCACACCTACCAGTCGTCGGCCACGGAGACCCCGGCCGTCCATGCCGAAAGCGAGGGCTATTATATCGCTGAAATGCTTCCGGCGACTTTCTATACCACGCGCAATATCGACTCCAAGCAGCTCGACTATGCGGCGAATCTCAAGGCCACTTGGGTCCGCAGCTGGGGCGACGTGCATAGCAATGCCAAGATCGGCGCGTCGTGGCGCGCCAACGGCAACGTCGGGGAGGGAGAGTATTATGCGGCCCCCCCCCTTGCACCCGACGGGTACCGCCCCCGCCCCTATACCGATATTCCCTACATGCACAACCTCGCGGCCTACCTCGAAGAGACGCTGACCGTGCCGCTGGGAACGACCTCGCTGCAGCTGATGGCGGGTGTGCGCGCCGAAAAGACCTTTATCAAGAATACGCAGTATGAAAATACGTCGAGTCTTTCGCCGCGCCTGAACCTGAAGTTCCGCATCAACGACCATGTGACCGTCCGCGGCGGCTGGGGCATCACCGAGAAACTGCCGTCCTTCAACGTCCTCTATCCGCTGCCCGAATACCGCGATACGCGGGTGTTCAGCAATACCTACAGCCCGAACCGGAGCGTGTACGTCTATCACACGCAGCCTTACCAGATACTCTACAACGACAACCTCCGCTGGCAGCGCAACCGCAACGCCGAGGTCGGTGTCGATCTGCGTATCGGCGGCACTTCGGTTTCGCTGGTCGGCTATTTCAACCGTACCAAATACCCCTATGAACTGAGCGCCTCCTACGAGCCGTTCTCCTACAAGGTGATGGGACTGCCCTCGAAGATGCCCGACGGCTCCTCGTTCCAGATGCCTTCGAATCCGCTCTTCAGGGTGGACAGCCAGACGGGTGAGATTTTCGTCCGCGACAAGGACGATCCCTCGGCCGGATGGATCGCCATGGAGACGACTTCCACCAAGCGCACCTTCGTCAGGAACACCTACCAAGACAACGGCTCGCCCGTGGACCGCATGGGTCTGGAGTTCGTCGTGGATTTCCCGCAGATCAACCCCATCCGCACGCAGCTGCGGCTGGACGGCGCCTACGGCTATACCAAATACGTCAATAAGGGCGAGGCGTCCTATTATCCTTCGACCACGACGGGCGGCGAATTCTTCCCCTACGTGGGTATTTACGCCGACAACGGGGGCAGCTCCGTCGTGACCTACAACGGCCGCAAGACCCATGCGCTGGATGCGAACCTCACGGCCACGACCCATGTGCCCGCGATCCGCATGATCGTCACCCTCCGGCTCGAAGCTTCGCTGGTGAAGCGTTCGCAGAATCTTTCGGAGTACGACGGCCGCGAATACGCCTTCAACGTGGATGAGGACCGCAATCCCACGGGCGGCAGCATATACGACGGCAACAGCTATACGGCGATCTGGCCCGTGGCCTACCTCGACCTCGACGGCAACCGCCATCCCTTTACCGACGCCCAGAAAAACGATCCGGCCTTCTCCTCCCTGCTGCTTCGTTCGGGCAACGCCTACTCGTTCAACGGCGACGGGTACGATCCCTATTTCTCGGCCAACCTGAGCATTACCAAGGAGATCGGGGATCATGTATCCATCTCCTTTTATGCCAATAACTTCACCAATTCCCGGCCTTTCGTCGCGTCGTACGCTTCGGGAGTCAAGGTCGTCTTTACGCCCGATTTCTATTACGGCCTGACGGTGCGTCTTAAATTCTAAAAACGATGAAAAAGCTATTTTGCATATTATCCTGTCTGCTGGCCGCCGGCTGCACGTCGTTCGAAGGCAATCCCTACGGCGATACGCTGCGGTCGCTCAGCGTGCAGGTCGTGTACCCCGAAGAGTACGCCTCCTTCCTGCGGGAGGGCGTTCCGGTGAAACTCACCGACCGCAATTCGAGCAACGTCTACACCGCGCTGACCGATGCGCGCGGCGTGGCGGCCTTCGACGTGGCCGCCGGGCATTACCGGCTTTCGGTGCTCGACCGCCCCGATGCGTCGTCGGTCTTCAACGGCGCCGTCGAACAGGTGGACCTCGCCGGCGCGGACCGGAATGTGAGCGTAGAGTTGAAGTACGCCAAGCCGGGCACGATCCTCATCAAGGAGATCTATTCGGGCGGCTGTCCGCAGGACCCGCCTGCGACCGGTTCGTATGCCGACGACAAGTATATCGTCCTGCACAACAACAGTTTCGACACCTACTACCTCGACGGCCTTTGTCTGGGTATGGTCGCGCCCTACAACTCGAACGCCAACAATCCGTGGACGAGTACGGACCCTTCGGGCAACATCGTTTTCCGCGACTACGCCGCCATGCCGGACTGTATCTGGATGTTCCCCGGCACGGGCACGGATTTCCCGTTGGAGCCGGGCGAAGAGGCCGTCGTGGCCTATTACGGCGTGGATCACACGCAGACCTACTCCCAGTCGGTGAATCTCAACCGGAAAGGCTACTTCGTGCTTTACGACATGGTGCATTATCCCGGCAACCGGCTGCACCCCACGCCTACTCCGGGCGATCAGATCGACGAGTCGCACTATATGAAAGTGCTGAAAAAAACCGGAACGAATACGGCCGTGGTCTATGTGATATCGCAGAATTCGCCCGCCGTGATCCTTTTCCGGGCGCCCGGCGATTTCGATCTGGACGCCTATCTGGCCAACGATCTCGAATCGGCGATCGCCAGCGGCAGCGTCGTCTATTCGAAAATTCCGTGGGAGTGGATCGTAGACGGCGTCGAGGTCTGCAACCTGTCGGAAGCGACCAGAAACAAGCGTCTGCATACCGATGTGGACGCCGGATACGTCGGATTCTCGGCCAAGGCGCAGGGACACAGCCTCTACCGCAGGCTGGACGAAGAGGCCACTGCGAGCGCCGGATTCGACCGATATGTGGATACCAATAATTCGTCGAACGATTTTTACGAGCGTGAGACACAATCTTTGCGTGAATAGCCTATGAGACGGATTTTAACACTGCTGATGATAATTGCCGTCTCAGGCGCCGCGGCACAGGAGCGTTTCGATTATGTTTTTCGCCGCAATCCGTGGAACGGCGGCCCGAACGCCGCGGGCATCCGGCAGGACAGCCTGAGCCGCTCCTATGCCGAAATCTATTTCACCAAGGAGAACGGCGGGATGACCGGCCATTCGTCGTCGGACGACAGCTGGAACGCCGGCGCGCGGACCGAGTCGGTGCGCCATCTGAAAAAGGTCTCTTTCGCGGGCGGCTTCGGGTACGACTATTTCGACGGCCGCAACATGTGCGGTTCGATGTTCACCGAACCGGGCTATTATCCCGTGGATATTCTCGAATTTACGCCGGGCCGCAAAATCCGCGAGGACTATACCTTCACGGGCGGCGTTTCGGCCGTGCTGGGGAGGCGCTGGACGGGCGGCCTGCGCGTGGAGTTCGAAGCGCAGAACTATGCCAAGCGCAAGGACCTGCGTCACAAGAACACGCGGCTCGACTTCGAATTCTCGCCCGGTGTGATGTATCATGCGGGCCGTTTCGCCGCGGGCGCGGTCTATATCGTGGGCACGAACAGCGAAAAACTCGAAGCCGAGGAGATCGGCTCCACGCCCGAATCGTATCAGGCTTTCTTCGACCGCGGTCTGGGTTACGGCTCGCTGCAGCTCTGGGAGAGCAGCGACATGCACCTCACGACCAGCGGCGTCACGGGGTTTCCCGTCCGAGAGAATACGCAGGGCGCGGGCGTGCAGCTGCAATACGGACCGGTCTATGCCGCTGCCGCATATCGCAACCGGCAGGGCGAGACGGGCGAGCGCGGCATGATCTGGCATGAGTTCGGGACGCATCAGGTGACGGCGAACGCCGCCCTTTCGCTCGGAAACCTGCAGCGCAGGCACTTCGTGCGGCTGAACCTCGACTGGCGGTCGCTCCAGACCGACGAGAACATCATCACGACGGAGACCGTCAACGGTGTGACGAAGCCCTACATTCACGGCTCGACGCCCATCTTCGGGCGCCAGGGGCTCGATCTGGGGGGCGAGTATGAATTTGCGAACCGCCATACGGACCTGCGCGCCGGCGTGGCCTATTCGCAGCTCAACCGCGAATCGACGCTGATGTATCCCTATGTCAAGGGGCAGAAGCTGCACTTCACGAAAGTCTATGCCGAGCTGATCCGCGCCTTCGGGTTCTGGGAAGTGACCCTCGCCGCCGACTACCGTCAGGGCGGCTTCGAGGAGTGCGAAAAACAGTTCGAGACCTCCGGCGAGCAGCCGGGCGAGTATCCCGGACAACTGACCGGATATTACAATTATGAAACCGAATACCTGACGGCCAAACGGCTGGGGGCCGGACTGGGCGTGCGGCGCAACATCGAGCGGTTCTACGTCGAACTGTACGCGCGCTACGAACACGGATTCGATCTGCAATACGTCGCGCAGCCCAACCGGGTGCGGGCGACGGTGAGTGTGGGATATAATTTTTAACTTAAACGGATAGAGCTATGAAAAAGATTTTGATGATTGCGGCAGCCGCGGCAGTGTGCTTCGCCGCCTGCTCGAAGAACGAAGGCGGGGTTCCGGGCGACCGGACGCTGCGTATCACTCCGACGATCGGCAATCCTTCGCTGACGCCGGCGGCCATGACCGCCTCTACGCGCGCCACGGATACCGATTTCGAACTGGGCGACAAGGTCGGCCTGAAGGTTACGATGACCGCCGACGGCAAGGATTTCGTGTCGAACAAGCCGATGACTTTCGATGGCACCGATTTCAAGACCGAGGGGTTCCTCTGGTACGAAGACGTCAATGCGACCTCGACGCTCTTCGCCTATTATCCTTGGCAGGAGGGCGGGGATATTCCCGCGGAATTCTCGGTCAAGGCCGATCAGAGCGGCGACAACTACACGGCTTCGGACCTGATCGTGGCCGTGAAGGCGGGCGTCAAGCCGACGCTGTCGTCCACGCAGATGACTTTCAAGCACAAGATGTCGCGCATCGTTATCGACGTGACGAACGAATCGGGTTTCGATATTACGAATATCGTCATCAAGGGCGCCGTGGGTACGGGCGTACTCGATCCCGCGACGGGCGATTTTACGGCCAAAGCGGACGCGGAGGCTTCCGACCTGATCGCCAATACGGCGACTGCGAACAAAGTCTACTATGCGCTTCTGGTGCCGCAGAACGGTGTCAAACTGATGGTTACCGTCACTACGGCCGACGGTAAGAAGCGTACGCAGACGCTCGGCACGGCAGACTTCAAGTCGGGTGAGAACCGCCGCATGGAGTGCAACGTGCAGCCGGCCGACATCGAGGTGAAGTTCAGCGGTCCGATTACGGGCTGGGTGGACGGCGACGACTTGCTGCCGGACGGCGAAGGCGAGGTCGAGACCCCGACTGTCGAATGGGGCGGCGTGAAGTACGAGATCGTGACCCTGAAGGACGGTCGTACGTGGATGGCCGAAAACCTGCGCTACGTGCCCGAAGGCAAAACCATATCGAGCGACCCGAAGGATGGCAGCGGCGTATGGTATCCGTGCAATCTGTCTAAAGCGGCCGATCCGTCGCTCGTCGAAAGCAACGGTCTGCTGTATAGCTATCCGGTGATGCTGGGGATGACCGGCGACATGACGGGTGACAATTTCGACCAGTATGAAGGGGCGCGGGGTATTTGCCCCGAAGGATGGCATATCCCGACGATGGCCGAATGGCTCAAACTGGCGGGTGTCGGCAGCGGCAACCTCACCGATCCGACGTCGCCCTATTTCGAACAGACGCAGAGCGGCGGTTCGATCGTTAAGCTCAATAAAGACGGGTTTAACATCGCAGGCTGCGGTTATGTCAATGCGGCGAACGTCACGGCGACTCCGGCCTATATGGCGACAGCCTCGGCTGCCGACGCCTCGGCGTTCGGCATGGGGTATTTCCCCAGTTCGACCGGCTATAAGGTTACCTACAATACGGCCGACGACCCGGCCAGCGGCATTAAGAACATTCAGTATTATGCCGGCATGATCACCTACAACAAGAGTTTCAACCGTATAACGGTCGCATACCAAGGCGGTTACTGCGCCGCTCCCGTCCGCTGTATCAAGGACAGGGAATAACCCGCTCCGCACACACAAACACAATACTTAACGATACATGAAACGCAAACCCAATTACCTGAAGCACATCCTGCAGTGGGGCGTACTGGCCGCCATTGCAGGCACGGTGCTCTGGGCCAACTTCAGCGAAAAACCCGTCGATGTCGAGGCTTACTGTCCCTTCGGCGGTCTGCAGGCTTTCGGAACCTATCTGGTGAACAACTCGCTGGCCTGCTCGATGTCTATGCTCCAGATCATGATGGGCCTCGTGCTCGCCGTGGGAGTGATCCTGTTCAGCAAACTTTTCTGCGGCTACCTCTGTCCGCTGGGCACCGTCGGCGAATGGATGGGCCGCGCCGGAAAGAAACTGCATCTGCAGGTCGAGGTTCCGTCGGGCAGCATCGTAGACAAACTGCTGCGCGTGGTGAAGTACGTGCTGCTCTTCACGATCCTCTATTTCACGCTCTCGTCGAGCGAGCTGTTCTGCAAGAAACTCGACCCGTTCTATGCCGTGGCTACGGGTTTCAAGGGCGAAATCGTGCTTTGGATGTCGCTCACGAGCCTTACGCTGCTGCTCTTGGGCGGCTTCGTGGTAAAGATGTTCTGGTGCAAATACATCTGTCCGCTGGGAGCTGTCAGCAACATTTTCAAATTCACGCTGCTGTTCGTGATCGCCGCCCTCGGCGGCTGGGCGCTCGGTGCGCTGGGCGTTGCGAACGCGTGGGTCTGGACGATCGGCGGCGCATGTCTTGCCGCCTATATCGTCGAGATCGCCAAGATGCGCAGCTGCACCTTCCCCCTGATGTACATCAGGCGGGATTTGAACACCTGCAATAATTGCGGACTGTGCGAAAAGAAATGTCCTTACCAGCTTCCGATCCATGACTATGTGAAGGTGAAGCATGTCGACTGTACGTTGTGCGGCAACTGCATCGGTGCGTGTGCCAAGGATGCCTTGCAGGTCAACGGCCGTCGTTCGCTGCGCTGGGTGCCCGGGTTGCTGGCCGTGGTGCTCTTCTTCCTGGCCATATGGCTGGGTTCCACCATGGAACTGCCGACGATCGACGAAAAATGGGGCGACTACGAGAAGGTCGAGAACCTGCAGACGTTCGAGATGGAGGGCTTGCAGACGATCAAGTGCTTCGGTTCGTCGAAGGCTTTTTCGGCCAAGATGCAGGCCGTGCAGGGCGTATACGGCGTCAAGACCTTCGTACGCCGCCATGGCGTCGAGGTGCTTTACGACCCGGCTGCCACCGATACGCTGAAGATACAGGCTGCGATCTTTGCCCCGACGCTGCGCAAATATGCCATGCCAGGCGAGCAGGTGCCGGTGCTCGACGTGGTGAAGCTCGGCGTCGAAGGGCTTCACGACCGGATGGACATGATCTATTTCGGCATGGTGCTCCAGAAGATCGAGGGAGTCTACGGCTTCACGTCGGAATTCGCCTGTCCGGTGGATGTGACGGTCTACGTCGATCCGGCCGCCGGTATTACCGAAAAGATGTTCGGGGAGGCGATCGACGCCAAGGAGCTGATCATCCCGGCCAAGGAGGGCGAGAAGGTGATCCCGATGCATACGGTGCTCAAAACCTATGCGGTCGCCGGACAGGTTTCGCGCGAAGAGTTTGCGCAGGTCATGTTCCGCGATGTGGAGAAACTCGCGGGCAGGTTCGTTGCCAACCTGGAGAAATGGGGTGACGACGAGCAGTTCCCCAAGGCGGTCTACGAGATGGTATTCCCCGGCATCGAGAAGATGCCGATCCGCAATGCGTTCCCCTATTTCAAGAGCTTCCTTTCGTGCTCGGAGGGCATTGTCTCCGTAGACTTCGTGCTGCGCGACCTGACGCCCGTCATGCGTATTCACTATGTGAAGTCGATGTGGAACGACGAGAAGCTCTGGAAGGAGATTTTCCAAGCCGAGAAGTGGACGCTCCGCATGGCTGACGGGACCTTCAAGGAGGCGGATCCGCGGCTGAAGTTCACCAATCCGGGCAAGACCGTAACCGAATAAAATGACCGGGAGGGGATCGGCTGACGGTTTCCTCCCGTTTTATGAAGATGAAAGATATGAGAAGATGGATAGCCTGTCTGGCCGTCGTGCTGCTCTGCATGCAGACCGCTGTGGCCGACGAAGGCATGTGGCTGATCAACCGGCTGGGGGAGATTTACCCTCAGATGAAGTCCAAGGGGTTGAAGATAAAGGACAAGGAGATTTACAACGAGCAGACTTCGGCGCTCGCCGACGCCGTAGTCGCCGTGGACGGCGGCATGGGAACGGGAAGCATGATCTCCGACGAAGGGCTGATGATAACCAACCACCACGTCGCGTTCAGCGACATCTGCGCCCTTTCGACGCCCGAACACAACTACCTCGAAACGGGTTTCTGGGCTCGTACGCGCGGGGAGGAGATTCCCGTGGCCGGCAAGACCGTGTGGTTCCTGCGCAAGGTGGTAGATGTGACCGAGGAGGTCGAGGCGATCCGCAGCGGCATGATGGCCGAAGGAAAATGGGGCATAATGGGCATGCGCCGCGTGTATAAGGAGATCGAGGACCGTTATGCCGCACAGACCGAACACGAAGTGTCGTGCTACTCGATGTGGGGCGGCAAAATGTACCTGATGTTCTATTACGACGTTTATAAGGACGTGCGGCTGGTCGGAACTCCGCCTGTCACGCTGGGTGCTTTCGGCGGCGATCACGACAACTGGGGCTGGCCCCAGCACAAGGGTGACTTTACGCTCTACCGGGTGTATGCCGACGCGGAGGGACGTCCTGCGGAGTATTCCGCCGGCAACGTGCCGCTCAAGCCCCGCCGCGTACTGCGTATTGCGACGGGCGGCGTGCACGACGGCGACTTTGCGATGGTGATCGGATTTCCGGGCCATACGAACCGTTACGCTTCGTCGTTTGCCGTGGCCGAGAAACAGCGTGTCAAGAATCCCGTCGTCGTGGCCAACCGCCACGACCGGATGGATATTCTCAAGCGCCATATGGAGCGCGATCCGAAGGTGCGCATGAAGTATTCCGACTCCTATTTCGGGCTGAGCAACTATGCCGATTACGCCAAGTGGGAGAACAAGTGTCTTTGCCGTTTCGACGTGGAGTCGATCCGTAAGGCCGAAGAGGAGCGTCTGCAGCGTTGGATCGAGGCCGATTCGGCGCGCAAGGCCGAAAACGGCGGGCTGCTTGCCGATCTTGAACGCGGTTACGAGGGCCGCCGGGCCGCCGAACGCAGTCTCAACTATTTCCGCGAGGCGTGGCTCGGTCCGAGCGAGGCGCTGCTGGTGGCCAACCGCGTGTCGTCGTACCTCGGCAAGCTGGACCGTCTGAAGCTGGATTCGCTGAAGATCGACTCGAAGGATGCGCAGAGCGTGGTTGCCGGAAGCGGCCGTCTGCGCCGCAACTACGATGTCGAGACCGACCGCGACCTGCTGGCGAAGATGATCGTGAACTTCACGAAGCATGTGCCGCGCGAGATGTGGGGCGAACAGTTGACCGAGATGTACGATGCGGCGGGCGGCGATGCCGACCGGATGGCGCGTGAAGCGTTCGATGCGTCGTTCTGCAGCGATCCCGACCGTTACGACGCCTATTTCGAACGGAACCGTTCGGTCGCCGAGATGCGCCGCGATCCGCTGGTCAGACTCACCGAGTCGGTGCGGGTGCAGCGGTTTACGGGCGGGGTGGACAAGGCCGAGAGACGGGTTCGCGCGCAGGTGGGCAAGGCCGAAAGCCGTTATGCCGGCCTGCTCTACGACTTCCGCGCTTCGGAAGGGATTGCGCAGTATCCCAACGCCAATTCGACCATGCGCCTGACTTACGGCAGTGTCGTGCCCCTGAATCCGTCGGACGGCGTGCATTACGATTCGCGCTCGACGATTGCGGGTTATATGGAGAAATACAACCCCGACGAGTATGAGTTCCGGGTCGACGACCGCATGAAACGGCTGATTGCCGCTGAGGATTGGGGCCGCTGGGGCGAAAAGGGTACGCTCTATGTCAATTTCCTGACCGACAACGACATCACGGGCGGTAATTCGGGCAGTCCCGTGCTCGACGGCCGCGGACGGCTGATCGGACTGGCCTTCGACGGCAACCGCGAGTCGATGGCCGGCGACGTGTGGTTCCATCCCGATCTGGCGCGTACGGTCTGTGTCGATATCCGCTATGTGATGTGGATTATCGACAAATATGCCGAGGCGGACTGGCTGCTGGACGAAATGAAATTTGAAAAATAGTTCGGAATCGGATCGGCCCCGGCTCTGCCGGGGACTCCGGGTTTTCGGATAGATGAAGACGCCTGCGGTTGCCGCGGGCGTCTTTTGGTGTTGTAATGGCGGCAGGTGGGCGAGGGCGGCGTCGGACGTGTCTGCCGCGACGGGGGCGGTTACGGTGTTTGCGCGACGGGGAGTTTCCCCGGTTAGGGGGGCGCGGCATATGGCCGCGCAGGGAATACGGGGGCGGTGCGCTATGCAAGCAGACGCCGCAGTTCCGGGATGTCGGCTGCGAGGTAACCGGGACTGGCCTTTTCCAGCTCTTCGCGGCTGCCGTACCCCCACAATACGCCGATCGACTCTACGCCTGCGGCCGCGGCTCCCTCGATGTCGAAGCGGCGGTCGCCGATCATGACGGCCTGCGACGGATCGTCGATGCGCAGTTGTGCGAGGGTCTCGCGGATTACGCCCGCTTTGGTCGAGCAGGGACCGTAGGCCGTTCCGCCGCAGATGAGCGTGAAACGGTCGCGGAACCCGAAATGCCGGGCGATCCGTTCGGCCAAAAAGTCGGGTTTGGAGGTGGCGATGGCCAGCGTCGCACCCTGCGCCTGCAGGGCGGACAGCAGTTCGGGAATTCCCGCGTAGAGCTTGTTTTCGAAGATTCCCTGACGGCTGAAGTATTCGCCGTATTTTTCGGACGCCTCGTCGGCTTGGGCGGAGGTCATGCCGTAAAATTCGCGGAACGAATCCCGCAACGGCGGTCCGATAAAGGGACAGAGCGTCGTCAGGTCCTCGACTTCGATCCCGAAGTGCCGCAGGGCGTACTGCACCGAGCGGGTGATGCCCTGCATCGGGTCGGTCAGCGTGCCGTCGAGGTCGAAAAGGAGGTATTTCCAGTGCATAGATTCTCAGTTTTTTTGTGTGGTAACGGGCAAAGTTCGCCTTTTATTTTGTTTTCGCCCGGTTTTCCGGCAGGAAACTGCATGGCAGGACACCGCAGAACACAATACAGGCCGCAGAGGTAACGTGCGGCCTGTACTGTTGCTGTCTTCGTGCATTTACTTAATCCGCAGGAACGTGTAGCCGAAGCGTTCGCAGGCGGCTTTTTCCAGCTCTTCGCGCACCGAGGGGTGGGCGACGGAGATCAGCGCACGGGCGCGCTCGGCGAGGTTGCGGCCCCTCAGGTGCGCCACGCCGTATTCGGTGACCACGTGCTGGACCATGTGGCGAGTCGTGACGATGCCCGCGCCGGGGGTCAGCAGCGCTTTGATCTTCGATTCGCCCTTCGGGGTGGTCGAGGGGATGGCGATGAAGGTTTTGCCGCCCTCCGAGAGCGCTCCGCCGTACATGAAGTCGTGCTGGCCGCCCACGCCTGAGATAATGCGTTCTCCGACCGAGTCGGCGCACACCTGTCCCGTGAGATCCACCTCGACGGCCGAATTGATCGCCATGACGCGGGGATTTTCGCGGATGCGGAACGGATCGTTGGTCCACGCCACGTCTTTCATTACGAGGTCTTTGCGGTAATCCATATAATCGTACAGACGGCGCGAGCCGAGGGCCAGCGACGCGACGGTCGTGCCGGGCATGACCTTTTTCAGCGAATTGTCGATTACGCCGCTTTCCAAGAGCGGCAGGACCCCGTCGGTCATCGCTTCGGTGTGCAGGCCGAGGTGCTTGTGGCCCGTGAGGGCCGCCAGAACGGCGTTGGGAATGCCGCCCACGCCGATCTGAAGCGTGGCGCCGTCGGGGATCAGCTCGGCGATGTAGCCGCCGATCCTGCTTTCGATTTCGCTGGGCGTGGCCGAGGGAACTTCGACCAGCGGATCGTCGACCTCGACGGCCGCCGCCACGCGCGAAAGATGAATCACGGCGTCGCCGTAAGAGAACGGCATGGCCGTATTGACCTGTGCGATGACGGTTTTGGCGCACTCCACGGCCGAAACGGCCAGATCGGCCGACACGCCGAACGAGCAGTAACCCTCCTCGTTGGGGCGCGAAAGGTTGAGGATCGCCACGTCGACGGGCAGCGTGCCGTCGCGGAAAAGCCCCGGAATCTCACCCAGAAAAGCCGGGATCGACTGGCCGTAACCTGCGGCCAGCCAGCGTCGGATGTTGTTGGCGACGAAAAGGCTGTTTACGAGGAACGTGTCTTTGTATTCGGGCCTGCAATAGGGGGCATCGGCCCGTCCGACGGCGAATCCGGAGTAGATCTTTACGTCGGTGAGTTCATCGGCACGGTCGGTCATGGCTTGGACCAGCACTTCGGGAATCGAGGTGCTGCCCTGAATGTAGACGCTGCTGTGCGATCGGATGAGCTTTGCGGCTTCGGCGGCTGTCGTGAATTGCATAGGCTTATCGGTGGTTTTGCCCGAAGGCGGTTAGTCTGGCTTCCAAGAGGTCGAACTGTTCGGGGCGGTTGAGCTGCGAGACGCAGACGCGGATTCCCGGCTGGCGGCTGCCGGTCGTGGTGAGCGAAATGGCGCAGATGCCGTAGAGCAGCAGTTCGCTCAGCAGCTCCGAGCTGGTCAGGTCGCCGTAGCCGACCGTGTAGAAGAATCCGTCGCTTACCGCCTCGTCCTGATCCTTGTCGTAGACGATGCGGAAACCGTGGCGCAGGAACAGCTCCTTGGTCAGCCGTGCGCGGCGTGCGTATTCCGACGTTTCGGCCACGAAATCCAGCCGGCCGTCGGCCGCGGCGCGGAACATGGCCGCGAGGGCGTACTGGGCCGAATGGCTCGTGCCCGACGATGCCGCATAGAGGATCGTCAGCACATAGGCGTCGCCCAGACGGGCCATGCCGTAACGCTCCCGGAGCGCGGGATACTGGCGGGTGTAGAGCGCGTCGGAGATCGCCGCGACGGCGATGCGCTGTCCGGCGTAGCTGAATATCTTCGACCCGGAGATCATCAGGATATAATTCTGCGTATAACGGGCGACGCTGGACTGATAGGGCGCTTCGAAAGGCCGTCCCAGCGGTTTGCGGAAGTCCATGCAGAGGTAGGCCAGATCCTCGATGACGATGGCGTCGTACCTGCTCGCCAGTTCGCCGACGGTGCGCAGCTCCTCTTCCGTGAGACATATCCATGCCGGATTGTTGGGGTTGGAGTAGACGATGGCCGCCACGTCGCCCTGCGCGAGGTAGCTTTCCAGCTTGGGACCCAGCTTTTCGGCGCGGTACTCGTAGATGTCGAACGACGCGTGCGGGATATTGAGGATATGCACCTGATTGCGCTGTACGGGGAATCCGGGGTCGATGAAGAGGATTTTGTTCTTTTTCGGGTCCAGCTGCGAGCAGAGCAGGAACAGTGTGAAACTGCCCTGCATCGAGCCGACGGTCGGAATGCAGCCTTGCGGTGCAATGCCGATGTCGAGGAACGCGCGGATGAAACGCGAAGCCTGCTCCTTCAGTTCCGGAATGCCGGACATGCTGGGGTACTGCGACGCCACGCCCTGCCGGAGGGCTTTGCATTCGGCTTCGACGCCGACCTGTTCGGGCGGGAGTCCCGGAACGCCCATTTCGAGGTGCAGGAATTCCGTTCCCGTTTCGTTTTCCAGTATGCGGGCGATGTCGCCCGACTGGCGGATGGTCGCCTGCGCGATGTCGGCGATGTCCATGCGCTCCAGCGCGGAGTCGAGCACGGAGCGGTCGAGTGGAAGCCGTTCCATTATTCGGTCTGTTTTTGTGCGTATTGGTATCCTGCGCGGAAAGCCGCGAGGTTCATCTCTACGATCTCTTGACCTTTGCGGGCGAAGATGGCGCGGATGCCGGCTTCGAGCTTCTCGGCGTCGATGCCCAGAAACGGCGCCGCTGCGCCCAGCAGTACGATGTTGGCGGCGCGGGGCGATGCCGCGCTCTTGGCAATGGCGTCCACGTCGAGCGCCACGACGTGCGGCAGTGCGCCGAGTTCGCGCCGGAGGGCTTCCGCATCGGGATAGTTCGGGATATTGATCAGCGGCGCGGTGTTGGTGATTACCCACCCCTCCTTCGAAAGCCACGGCAGGTAGCGCAGGGCCTCCATCGGTTCGAGCGAAATGATGATGTCGGCGACGCCCCGCGCAATGAGGTCCGAAGCGATTTCGCCCGACGCGATGCGCAGGTTCGACTGTACGTCGCCGCCGCGCTGGCTCATGCCGTGGACTTCGGCCTGCTTGATGGAGAGGCCCGCGTCGAGGGCCGCTTTGCCGATGACGGTGGCGATCGAGAGGATGCCCTGTCCTCCCACGCCCGAAAGTATGATGTCCTTTTTCATAAGTGTTCCGTTGTTTGCTGGTTGGTGTTCGTTGCCGCGTTTTTTCCGGTCGCGTGTTTGCCGCCGTCGGTGCCGTCGGCCCTATTGTTTCTGTTTGGCGGCGTTGTGGCGTTTGGCGGTCTGGATGCACTCGCGGCGGGGGATGACGACCGAAACCCCGTCGTAGGCGATCTCCTCGCGGAGTATGGCTTTCATCTCTTCCCGGTTCTTGGGAAGGGGCACCACGACGCGGATATGGGCCGGATCGACGCCGATGCCGGCGCATATCTGCTCCAGACGGCCCGTGCCGGCCGAATCCTGTCCGCCGGTCATGCCCGTCGTCAGGTTGTCCGAGATGATGACCGTGATGTTGCTGCGCTCGTTTACGGCGTCCAGCAGTCCCGTCATGCCCGAATGGGTGAAGGTCGAGTCGCCGATGACGGCGATCGACGGATATACGCCCGCGTCGGCGGCTCCTTTGGCCATCGTGATCGAAGCGCCCATATCGACGCAGGTGTCGATGGCGTGGAACGGGGCCAGCCATCCCAGCGTATAACAGCCTATGTCGCTGAATACCTTGGCGTTTTCGTATTCGTCCGCAATCTCCTTCAAAACCGTGTAGACGTCCCGGTGGCCGCAGCCCTGACAAAGGGCCGGCGGACGCGGCACGACGATTTGGCTGGCCGCGTGCGTGGCGTGCGGCGCGAGTCCCAGTGCGGCGCGCACGCTGTCGGGCGTAAGCTCTCCGGTGCGGGGCAGCTGGCCCGTCATGCGGCCGCGAATATCGAGCGGTGCGGGCAGGATACCGCGCACGGCCTGCTCGACGACGGGTTGTCCCTCTTCGATGATGAGCAGCGAACCGCACTCCGACGCCATGCGGCGTACGAGTGAGGCCGGAAGCGGATACTGCGAAATTTTCAGCACGGGATGCGGACAGCCGCCGGGATAATTCTCCGCGAGGTAGTTGTGGGCGATGCCGCAGGCGATGATGCCGACCGATTTGTCGGGGGCGTCCGTATAGCGGTTGAAGCGGCTCTCGGCGGCTTCGGTCTCGAACCGGGCGTAGTCGTCGAGCAGCGTGTTGTACCTTACGCGCGAATTGCCCGGCATCAGCACCCACTGGCGTGTTTGGGCGGGGTAGGAGCGTTCGTTCTCGGCGCGGACACCGGCGACTTCGACCACGGCCCGCGAATGGGCCATGCGGGTCGTCAGACGCATCAGTACGGGAATACGGTACTTCTCCGAGAAGTCGAAGGCCGCCTGCACCATGTCGTAGGCCTCCTGCTGGTTCGAAGGTTCGAAGGTCGGCACGAGGGCGAACTGGCCGTAAAAGCGCGAGTCCTGCTCGTTCTGCGACGAGTGCATCGAAGGGTCGTCGGCCGCGACCACGACCAGCCCGCCGTTGGCGCCGGTCATCGCCGAATTGACGAATGCGTCGGCGGCGACGTTCATGCCCACGTGCTTCATGCAGACCAGCGCCCGTTTTCCGGCGAACGACATGCCGAGGGCCTCCTCCATGGCGGTCTTTTCATTGGCCGACCAAGTGCAGTGCACGCCGCGCTCGGCGGTGAGCGGATGACCCTGAATGAATTCGGTTATTTCGGTCGAGGGCGTGCCCGGATAGGCATAGACGCCCGACAGTCCGGCGTGGAGCGCGCCCAGTGCGAGGGCTTCGTCTCCGAGTAGTAGTTCCCGTTGTGCCATAAGATCGTGGTGTTATCCAGTTTCTACAAATCTAAGAAATTTTTAATTAAAATACCAGAATTGATAATAAAAAGTTGTAAAATGATTGATATTTATTTTAAAATATTAGTAAGAGGCGTGAAGGCGGTCCTTCGTGTCGCGGATATTGCGAGCGGTTTGACAGTTAATCGGTTTTCCGTGCTTGCAATCTCTTTGGAATTTTTTATTTTTGTGAATTGATTTTAGAGACTGGACCCGATTGGACCGTGTAAGCCGAAATAAGGCTGTAGCTTTGTATGTCAAACGAACCCTTTTGCTGTTCGCTTTGTTGTCCGTGTGGAGCGTGTCGGCGCAGAACGGCACGCTGCACCTGCGTCTGGTCGATCGCGTTACGCGGGAACCGGTCGTCGGGGCCGTGGCAGAGCTGCGCTCGCAGGCCGATACCGCCCGGACTCCGTTTTATGCGGCTTCCGACATTGACGGGGCGGCGCTGTTGCAGCGTGTGCCGGCCGGGGCGTGGCGGCTGCGCGTGACTTCGCTCGGATACGAGGCTTTGGAGCGCGAGCTGCGGACCTCGGGCGGGAAAACCGATCTCGGAACGCTGGAAATGTCGCCCGGCGCCGAAGCGATCGAGAGCGTGGTGCTGGAGGTGCCCGCACTGAGGTCGTCGATTCGCGGCGATACGCTGAGCTACCGGGCCTCGGCCTACAAAGTCACGTTCGGGGCCGACGCCGGGGCGCTGATCGGCAAGATGCCGGGGCTGGAGGTGGCCGACGGCGTTATCGAGGCGCAGGGCCGGACCGTACAGCGGGTGTTCGTGGACGGGCGCGAATTTTTCGGCAACGACGTGATGTCGGCCATCCGCAACATCCCGGCCGATATGGTCGAGAGCATCGACGTCTACAATTCGCAGGGCGACCAGTCGGAATTTACGGGCGTGGACATCGGCGACGGCTATACGGCCATCAATATCGTGACGCAGCCCGACAAGCGGCGCGGCGCTTTCGGCCGCCTGTTCGCCGGGTACGGAATCCCCGACAAATACATCGGCGGCGGCAATGTCAATCTCTTCGACCGGGCGCGGCGGCTGTCGGTCATCGCGCTGGTGAACAATGTCAATATGCAGAATTTCTCGTTCGAGGATATCCTGGGGACGACGGAGCAGGGGCAGGCCAACGCCCGCAGCGGCAGCGGCAACTTCATGGTGCGGCCGCTCGACGGCGTTTCGACGGTGCAGGCCGTGGGGGCGAACTACAGCGACGAGTGGGGCGAAAAGGCCAAGATTACGGCCAGCTATTTCTTCAACCGGGCCGACAACCGCAACGAAAGCCTGACCGACCGGCAGACCTTCACCTCTTCGGAAAAGCTGGTGCTGTACGACGGCGCGACCGATGCGCGGATCGAAAATGTCAACCACCGCTTCAATTCGCGTTTCGACTACAAATTCAACAACCGCCATTCGCTGATGATGCGCACGGCGTTCAGTGTGCAGGATTACCTGCTCGACAACGAGACCTTCAGCCGCACCGACAACAAATTCGCGGACGACGACATCCGCTTCGTAAACCGCCGCCGCAACTTCGCGCACAACGACAATTTCGGGTACAACGTCTCCAACAACCTGATTTACCGTTACCGGTTGCCGGGCAGCAAGCTGCGCAGCCTGACTTTCGGCGTCGGCGGCCGATACAGCGGCGGGGAGCAGTTCAGCCTGCCGCGGCAGTATACCTTCCGCGATCCGGACAACACCGGGGCCGATACGGCTGCTTACGACGCCCGCAATATTTCGCGTACGCACCGCGAACAGCCCGGCTATTACGTCAGCGGAAGCGCGACCTACACCCATGCGTTCGGCCGGCGTTCGCGCATGAGCGCCGATTACCGCGTGACTTACGCCGCCAACCGGGTGAACCGCCGAACGGTGCTTTTCGACAATAAAACCGGGATGTTCGGCCCGGAACCCGATCCGCGCCAGTCTACGGATTACGATTACGACTACCTGACCCAGCGTGCGGGGCTTTCCTACCAGTATCTTTTTAAGAAGACCAAGGTCGCGGCGTCGGTCTATTACCAGCATGTCGATTTCGGGGGCGACTACACGCTGCCCGTGCCGGACAGGACTTCGGCGTCGTTCGACAACATAACCTACAACGTGGTGGGCAACATCCACTTCGATCGCAGCAACCTGCTCAAGATCGATGCGTTGTCGCGCACGCGGAATCCCCGTGCCGCCGATCTCCAGAGCATCGTCAATACCACCAACCGGCAGCATGTCTTTGCCGGAAATCCGGGGTTGAAGCCCGTCTATACGCATGATCTTTCGGCGCAGTATATCCGTTCGAACGCCGCCAAGGGCCGCACCTTCACGCTTGCCGTGCGGTTTTCGGCCAGCCCCAATACAATTGCCGATTCGCTGGTGATCGACTCGCCGCATTTCGTCATCGACGGCGACGGCACGGAGCTGGGGGAGGGCAACCAGTTCGTGCGGCCGGTCAATCTGCCGGGATACTGGAACCTGCGCACGACGCTCAGCTACGGTTTCCCGGTGCGGTGGCTGCGCAGCAACCTCAACGTCAGGGCCGGAGTTACGACCGGGCGTATTCCGAGCGTCATCAACGGAACGCGCAACCGCCTGAACGGGGATTCGTACGACGCCGGGCTGACGCTGGGGAGCAACATCTCGGAGAGCGTCGATTTCAAAATCGGCTATACGGGCTATTACAACGTGAGCCGCAACAGTTCGCAGATACGGACCGTGGACAACGTCTATGTCAGCCAATACCTCACGGCCGACCTGAACTTCGTGGTGCGGCAGCGGATCGTGCTGCGCGGCAGCGCCGACTACAACTATTACAAGGGAATCACCGACACGTTCCGCGAGGAGCGGCTGATCTGCAACCTGCAGGTCGGATGCAAACTCTTCCGCAGGCGGCTGGGCGAGGTGACCGTCGGCGTCAATGATCTCTTCGACCAGAACGGCACGACTTTCCGCCGCACGGTGACGGGCACCTACATCCGCAACGTCTCGAACCTCGGTCTGGGCCGCTATTTCCTCGCCCAGTTCTCGTACAACCTGCGCCTGTTCCCGCGTCAGGGAGCCGCCGTGACCCGCATCTTGCAGCAGGGGGTGGAATAAACACGCCGATCAGAGTTTTTCGGTCGAAAAACCGGATGCCGGAGTCGTATTTCCGGATTTTATTGCTATATTTGTTCATACATTTAAATAAAGTAAGAACAAATGAGGCAGAATCATCTCTCTCCGGCCCTCCTCTGCGGAGTTGCGGCCGCCGTTCCCGCGGCATGCGCCGCGCAGCAGGGGGCGGGCGGCAGGGAATCCGGGCGGCCCAATATCGTCTATATCATGACCGACGACCATGCTTATCAGACCGTCGGCGCCTACGGGCATCCGATTTCGCGGCTGGCTCCGACGCCCAATATCGACCGGCTGGCGCGCGAAGGGATGCTTTTCCGCGAGGCGTTCGTCGAAAACTCGATCTCGGCGCCTTCGCGGGCGACCCTGCTGACCGGCGTGTACAGCCATCGTCACGGCCAGACCACGCTCAGCTACGGCATTATGGATACGACGCTGGTGCATTTCCCCGAACTGCTCCGGGCCGAGGGCTACCGGACGGCGATCTTCGGCAAATGGCACCTGAGCGTCGAACCCAAGGGCTTCGATCATTACGACCTGCTGTGGGATCAGGGGGAGTATTACAATCCGGTGATGCGCACGCCCGAAACCGGCGGCAGGTACGTCCGTCAGGAGGGATACGCCACCGACATCATTACCGACCACGCTTTGGCGTGGCTCGACGGGCACAGGGACGACGACGCGCCTTTCTGCCTGATGATCCACCACAAGGCCCCGCACCGGAACTGGATGGCCGACTTGAAGTACCTCGATCTGTACGAGGATGTCGAGTTCCCGGAGCCGGAAACCCTTTTCGACGATTACGCCACGCGCGGCGACCAGATGCGCCAGCAGCAGCTGACGATCGACCGCCACATGGGATATGCCTTCGATTTCAAGGTGGAGGAGCTGAAGGACGAGCCGACTCTGCAATACATTCACGACAGCTGGGATATCGCCATGAGCACGCTGACGCCCGAACAGCGCCGCGTGTGGGACGACTCCTACGGTCGTAAGAACCGGGACTTTCTGGCTGACCGTCCCGAAGGGAAGGAGCTGCTGCGCTGGAAGTACCAGCGTTACATACACGATTACTGCCGCACGATCCGTTCGGTGGACGACCAGATCGGCCGGGTGCTCGACTATCTGGAAGAAAACGGCCTGATGGACAACACGCTGATCGTCTACACCTCCGATCAGGGATTCCTGCTGGGCGAACACGGTTTCTACGACAAGCGTTTCATGTACGAGGAGTCGTTCCGCACGCCGCTGATCATGGCGTGGCGCGGGCATATCCGTCCCGGTACGGTCTGCCGGGAGCTGGTGCAGAATATCGACTATGCCCCGACGCTGCTCGACGCCGCCGGCGTCGCGGTCCCGGACGGAATGGACGGCGTTTCGCTGCAACCCCTGTTCCGCAGCGGAAAGGCGCGCGGCTGGCGGACGTCGCTCTATTACCAGTATTACGATTATCCCGCCGTCGGCAGCGTGCGTGCGCATTACGGCATCCGGACCGATCGTTACAAACTGATCCATTGGTTCGGTCCGGGGGCGGACGGCGACCCCGACATCGACTTCTGGGAGCTGTACGACCTGAAGAGAGATCCCTGCGAGGTGCATAATGTTTACGAGGTGCGCGGATATCTTCCTGTCCGCAGGGAGCTGACGCAGTTATTGGCTGAAAAGCGCGGCGAGCTGGGGATCAGATAGTTGGTGTGCAGACCTGCTGGAATGGACATCCGGAAAATCCTTTCCGGATGTCCTTGCTTCATGTTCGGTCGTAAAATACGTTTCCATGTATATGTTGTCTGTCGTTCCGGTCGCTGTATTTATGTGAGTACATTGAAACGCTCCTATTTTGCTATCGGTCCCCGATTTGCGGTCGTATTGCGGAATGGACGCCGCCGGAAAATATCGCATGTGCATACTATGTATAATCAAATAAATGTCGTATATTTGTATTACGATAATAAATAGCGCAATGAAACTTCGACTCGACCCGAACTCCACCCAGCCGCTGCATCAGCAGGCGGAGGAGCTGCTGCGCACGATGATTCAGCAGGAGGAGTATAAAAAAGGCAAGCTGATGCCCAATGAGGTGGAACTCTCCAAAGAACTGAACATATCCCGCAATACGCTTCGGCAGGCCATCAACCGGCTGGTTTTCGAAGGGTTGCTTATCCGCAAGAAGGGTTACGGCACGACTGTTGCGCCGCAGAACGTGATGAGCAACGCCCGCAACTGGATGAGTTTTTCGCAGGAGATGCACGCGCAGGGGATGGTGGTGCAGAATTTCGAACTGCATATCAGCCGCAAACACCCTTCGCAGGAGGCGGCTGCGTTTCTGAACGCTCCCGAAGGAACGAAACTGCTCTGTCTGGAGCGTTTGCGCGGACGTCCGGGACTGCCGTTCGTCTATTTCATCTCCTATTTCAATCCGGCGATTCCGATGACGGGCGAGGAGGATATGGCCATGCCGCTGTATGAGAACCTGCAGAAGAATTACGGCATCGTCGTCAAGACTTCGCGCGAGCAGATCTATGCCCGTGCGGCGAGTCCCGATCTGGCCGACAAGCTCGATATCAGCGAAGGCGCGCCGATTCTCGTGCGCAAACGCTTCGTGCTCGACGTAAACGACAAACCCGTCGAATACAACATCGGCTATTACCGGGCCGACAGCTTTACCTATTCGATCGAGTTCACCAACGATTGACGGCGCGGCGGCTGAACCCGGCGGTGCGCAACTGAGACGGCAGGATGCGGGTCTGCGGTGCGCGGCTGAAATGGCGGCGCGGCCGAGACAGCGGGATCGGTGTCGGATGCGGCCGAAACGGCGGGGCGGTGTCCGGTATGGCTGAATCCGGCGGTGCAGAGACAGACCGGGCGCAGGGGTGGTCTGTAAGACGGTCCGGAGTGTCGGACTCGGTCTTTGCGGCGGGGCGTTCCGTAGGGAGGTTATGGACCGCGGAGCAGGCCGGTAGACAATACGAAGAAAGGCGGAACATAGTTCCGCCTTTCTTCTTGTCCGTATCTCCGGGGTTATTTCAGACCCCAGCTCTTGTTGGGTTCGGGTCCCATTTCGAGAACCAGCTCCCCGCCCTGCAGCAGCTCCGAAGCCGGGAAGTGGAACGTGTCGAGCTGTCTGCCGTTCAGACGGGCGCTCTGCACGTAGATATTTCTGCGCGAGGCGTTGTGGGCCTTGACGGTGAACTTTTTGCCGCGGCCGTAACGTTCGCCGAGGTCGATCGTCACCTCTTCGAAAATCGGGCTGGCGATTTCGTAAACCGGATCCACGCGGCATCCGCCGTCGGTCTGGAACAGACCGATCGAGGCCATGATCGCCCATGCGCTCATCTGTCCCTGATCCTCGTCGCCGAGGTAGGCGTTGGCGATGCCGTAACCGTAGTAGCGGTCGAGGATCGAGCGGCTCCAGCGCTGGGTGTTCCACGGCGTGTCGGCGTAGTTGAACAGGAATGCGAAGTGCATCGACTGCTGGTTGCCCTGCACGACGGGGTGGTCCCAATACTGGTCGTTCGGGGCGTTGTAACGCCACGCCTCGTCCTGATTGAAGCCCCAGAGCAGGCGGTCGGTGAAGCGCTGCTTGCCGATCTTCTCGACCAGCGCCGGGACGTCCTGCGGCACGAAGAAGGTGAGCTGCCATGCGTTGCCTTCGACATAGTGCTGGTTGGCGCCGCTGCGGAAGGGGTCGAAGTTTTCGAGCCATTGGCCCTTGCTGTCGCGCATGTGGCAGTAGCCCTCGTCGCTGATGACGTTGCGCCACCAGTAGCCGCGGTCGTTGAACGTGCGGTAGGTCTCTTCGTCGCCGAGCGCCTTGGCCAGCTGGCCTACGGTCCAGTCGTCGTAGGAGTATTCCATCGTATTCGAGAAGCGGCCCTTGTCGTAGGGGACGTAGTGGTGTTCCATGTAGGCGGTCAGGTCGCGGTTGCCGGCGAAGCCCTTGAATACCTTCTGCGCCGGGGTGGTCTGCATCTTGACCGAGGCTTCGAGCGCTTTCTTGGCGTCGAAGTCGCGGATGCCCATCTGCCATGCGCTGACGATCAGCGGAATTTCGTGTTCGCCGACCATGACGGGAATGTAGTTCATGCCTGCGGGGCCTTTGGCCAGCCAGCCGTTGGCGTCGTACATCGCCAGCTGCGAGTTGACCCAGCGGTTGCTCCATTCGGGCGTCACGAGGTTCCAGAACTGGTTGAGGTTCCAGAACGTGTTCCATAATGCGTCGCAGCCCAGCATGACGTCTTCCGAGGGATCGGCCACGGTGTGCACTTTGCCGTCGGTCGAAACCCACTGGCCGTTTACGTCGCTCCACGTGTTGCGGCTGCAGATCGCACGGTACATGTTGTTGTAGAAACGGACCTTTTCGAGCCGGTCGTTGGTCTTCACAGTCAGGCGGCTGAACAGGTCGTTCCATGTATCCACCTGATTACGGCGTACGGCCTCGAAATCCCAGCCGAAAGGTTCGGTGACCTCGGCGGCGAGGTTCTGCGCGGCGTTTTCGACGCTGACGAGCGAGATGCCCGAACGAACCTGCACGACGGGATTCCGTACGGGATCGAACTCCACGAACAGACCTGCGTATTTGCAGGGGCCGCTGCTGAGCTCCCGGATGTCGTTGGCGACGACGTCGTCCTTCCAGCTGCCCACCCGGAGGATCGGACGGTCGAACTCGACGACGAAGTGCAGTACGTAGTCCTGATCGGCGTCGTGGCTCCATACGCCCGGCGAGAACTGGTGGCACGAACCCTCGATGCGGCGCTCTCCGACCCGCTTCACCGAGACGTTTTTGAGCTGGATGCCGTACTCGGTTTCGGGATGCAGCTCGATCAGGATGCGGCCCGTGCCGCGGTCTGCGGGGAAGGTGAAACGCTCGAAGCCGCAGCGCGTCGTGGCTGTCACTTCGGCCTTGATGCCGTAGTCGGTCAGGTCGGCGCTGTAGTAGCCGATATCGGCCCGCTCGGTGCGCTTGTCGATGCGCGAGCGGTAGCCTTCGTCGGGCTTCTGTTCGTCGCCGACGCGGGTTTTCAGCTCGCCGTTTGCGGCCATGATGCCCAGTCCTCCGAGCGTCCACTCGTGGATGTGGCTGAAACAGCCGATATTCTCGAACGAGGGCTGGTAACCGGCCTGCCATCCCGTATTCTGGTTGTCGGGGCTCATCTTGACCATGCTGAACGGCATCCACGGTCCCGGCGCGATCATCCAGCGCGAGTGGGCCGTGCCGATGCGCGTGTCCACGTAATCGGCCGGCGTCTGGAGCGTTTGCGGCGTGCGTACGACGCTGCCTCGTGCTATTTCACGGCCGTCGCAAAGAATCCGGTAAGCGCTCTTTTGGGCTTTCTTCACCTGCGGCATCGGGGCTTCGAGCTGGTAACGGCCCGTTTCGATGCGCTGGCTCAGTATCTCTTTGCCGTCGAGTTCGACGCTGAGCGCGGGTGCGCCTTCGAGCCATTCGAGATCGACCAGCAGGGGCTGGACACGTTTTTTACCGTCCGCAAGTTCGTAGGACGCCGCTTCGATGTTGCGGATGAAGAGCTGCTGCGGCTGTTCCACGTTCGTGCCGGCAGGGCCTTCGAGGCTCACACGGTCGAAAAGTATCCACGAGCCTTCCAGCACGGTGATTGTCACCTCGTTGCCGCCGGCCTTGAGTACGCCGGGACGGATCGGGATTTCGAGCCGGCGGGGCGTCGCTTTGGCGAGGTTGCCCGTGATCGACAGCGTATCGACGATCTTCTCCATCTGGTTGGGCTTGCGCTGGTCGGCGACGCTGAGTCCCGGAGCGTCGAGCTGGAACTTGGCGTCCTGCGTATTGACCGAAACCTTGACCAGCGGCAGGAAGTTTTTGGCGTAATCGAGCAGATCGACGACGAGCGTGCAGGTTCCGTCGGAGGGAATCTCTTTCAGTCCGAAGAGGATGTTGACCTGATGCGTGCGCCAGCCCGACGTGGGCCATGTGCCGCCCCACGTGTCGGCAGGTCCGGGCAGGACGTAGGGGAAATCGGCGGCGGGAACGGAGTGCCCGACGAGGAAATATTTGTCTTCATAGCCGAAATCGTTGGCGAGGAAGTCGCGGAAGCGGTCCGGAGCCAGTGCGAATTCGGATGCCGACCGGTCGGCCTGTCCCACCGTCCATATAACCGAAGGAGATTGCTCCGCAGCCGTTGCCGCCGTGGCGAGAAGGCATGCTGCAATTCCCGAAAACAATGTTTTTCTCATGGTTTGGGTTTGTTGGTTGATTAAATGTTCATACAATTTTGGCGTAAAATAAACAAAATTTTCGTGTAAATGCAAATTTCAGCTCTTTTTTGCTCGGAAAAGTTGAATTTGCCGCTGCTTTATGGTTTTTATTGTAGGTACATATGTGCGTTCCCTGCCGCCTGAAACAGGCGTCTGCCGGTGTTTACCTATTATTATATATGGAAAAGGCGGTTGCTGTCCGGGCTTCGCTCTCGGAATGCGGATAATTCGCCGTTGGCGGATATGTTGTCGCAGTAGGGCTGTTTTGCGCGTGACGGCGGTCGGCGTTGTGGTTTCCGACATCGGACATGCCCGATTGTCCGTCGGTGCAAAACCCGGTCGTCTACAAGGCGTTAAGCCTCCCGCCGGAATCTTCGGCCGCAGAGGGGGCGGTATGTTTCTGCTATGTATTTTATTGTTTGCACAATAATCGGTCTGACATGTCCGGTCTTTTGGGATAGAGCGTGCTTGATACGTTTGTTTGTGTTTAATATATTGAAATACAATGTTTTATGTTTCTTGTTCGTCTGCGTCGTATGGTGCGTTTGAAAAATTATTTGAAATTTTTTCGCTTGAAACAAACAGAATACGGAAAATATTTTTACATTTGCGATGTGGTAATGTATGGACATATGTGAAAACAACCCGACATATGTCTTTCCGGCCTGCCGGATACGTATAACGACTAACCTGTAGAAATGAAGAAGTTACTCCTTTTATGGCTCCTGACGCTGGCGACGACCGCCGCCGTGCATGCGCAGCGTGTCGAAGTCTATCGCCAGTTGCCTTCCGACCAAATTACGGCGTCGGCCAGTTCGACGCTCAGGGGCTCGTCCGCCGCGGCTGCGGTCGACGGCGCCGGTATGCGGGGCGACCTGCACGAAGCAAACAATCTGGGGCATGGCATGTGGGTGTCGCAGGCTTCGGCCGGAACGGTGCGTTACAGCCCCTCGACGCGCGAAGGGGTGGTGTGGTTCCTCTGTCAGGTGGGCGATAAGAATTCCCCCCCCCGTCAAATCGACCAGATCCGCATATGGAATCATAACCAGAACGAACACACCCGCCGCGGACTGAACAAAGTATATGTCGAGTATTCGGCCGACGGCCAAACGTGGCAGCTGCTGCCCGACGGACGGCTCGACTACCACGTCATTCCGGAGTCGGTGGGGCGCAATCCCGAACCGGCCGACCTTATCCTGAACACACCGGGCCTGAAAGCCCGCTATATCTGTTTTACGGCAGCTGCCGGCGGCGAGGGCAACCACTACGACCGCAACGATCCGGTCGTCATGCGCGAAGCGGCCGACATGCACCAGAATCCCGATTATTACGGGCTGGCCGAAATCCGTTTCTATACGAAGGAGCGCGCCGACGTACGCACGCTGGCTCCCGTTTCGGAGCTGTCGCTCGCGGCTTCGCAGGGCTATCTGAAAACGCCCGAAGGGCCGTCGCGCGAATTCACCCTGCGCTTCGACAATCCGATATATGCCGGGGCCGACCTCGCGTTCGAATGCGGCGGGCGTACGTGGAACGCCGAAATCGCACCTTCGGGCGTCGGCGTCGTGCGTTATGACGGCCTTTTCCCGGCGGGATACATGGAGGAGACGACGAAGCTCGACGTGCGTCTGACGAGCCGTCAGGGAACCGTCGAAAAGCGTTTCGAGGTGCCTGCCGCCCGCAAATGGACCGTCAATTTCCTCTCCCATTCGCATCAGGACATCGGCTACACGCACCGTCAGATGGACGTGATGAAGCTTCAGTGGCGCAATCTGGAGCGTGCGATGGACCTCGCCGAGCGGACGAAGGATTATCCCGAAGGCGCCCGTTACCGCTGGAATACCGAAGCGACGTGGTCGATCGCCGGGTATCTCGAAGCCTATGCCGGAACCGACAAGGCCGCACGGCTGATTCAGGCCGTACGCGACGGCGTAATCAACATCGACGCCCCGCTGGGCAGTATCCTGACGGGCATCTGCCGTCAGGAGGAGCTGATGCACATGTTCGACGACGCGCACCGGCTTGCCCGTGAAATCGGCGTGGAGGTGAATACGGCGATGATGAGCGACGTTCCCGGACAGGTTTGGGGACTTGCCACCGCCATGTCCAAAAACGGCGTGAAGTACTACTCGCCGGGTCCCAATTACGTGCCTTTCTACGGAAAGATCGGCAACGACCGCGCCGCGGCCCTGCACGTCGAATGGGGCGACCGGCCCTTCTACTGGCAGTCGCAGTCGGGAACCGACAAGGTGCTGGTGTGGCAGGCCGGACGCGGCTATTCGTGGTTCCACGGCTGGCTGGCCGGACGCCTTTCGGTGTGCGGGGTGGAGCCGATCTGGAACTACCTGCAGGAGCTGGAGACCGACGAATTTCCCTATAACACCTGTTATCTGCGCTACACGGTCCACGGCGACAACGGACCTCCCGACGAGTTGATGCCCGACGTGATCCGCGCGTGGAACGAGCGTTACGATTCGCCGCAGTTCCGCATCACGACGACCAAGGAATTCTTTACGGCATTCGAAGAGCAGTACGGCGAATACCTGCCCACCTACGGGGGCGATATGACCCCGACGTGGGAGGACGGCGCCTCCTCGACGGCCCGCGAAACGGCGATGAACCGCGAGAGCGCCGCCCGTCTGACCCGTACCGGAATTCTCTGGAGCATGCTTTCTCCCGAAAGCGACTATCCTGCCCGTGAACTCGCCGAGGCGTGGAAGAATGTGCTGCTCTTTTCCGAACATACGTGGGGCGCGTCGGCCAGCGGTCCCGATCCCTACTCGCAGTTTACGAAAGACTTGTGGGCCGGCAAGAAGATGTACGCTGACAGCGCCGACGTGCAGTCGCGCCGTCTCTGCGACGAGGCGATGGCCGGCATAACGGCCGGCGAGGGGTATGTTCAGGTGCTCAATACGAACCTCTGGCCCCGTACGGACGTCGTGACCGTGGCGGCCGACCTGACCGGCAAGCGGCTGCTCGCTCCTTCGGGAGAGCCGGTCGCCGTTCAGCGCCTGCACGACGGCGGCTGGATCTTTCTTGCCGAGGAGGTGCCCGCGCTTTCGTCGTCCGTTTACCGGATCGTTCCTGCCGCGCCTGCCGCGAAGGCGAAGAAGAGTCCTGCGGCTCCGGTTTCGATGATCGGCGGCAACGTGCTCGACAACGGGCTGGTGCGTGTCGCGGTCGATCCGGCGAAGGGTACGATCCGCTCGCTGAAGGCTGCGGGCGCCGATTACGAATATGCCGCAGGCGAAGGACTCAACGATTATATCTATTCGGGCCGCATTGCCGCCGATCCGCGGGGCATCGACCGGGTGACGCGTGTCGAAGTGCTCGACGACGGCCCCGTCGCCGCGACCCTGCGCATCGTCTCCGAGGCTCCCGGCTGCAATGCCCTCTGGCGTGACGTGACGGTTTACAGGGGACTCGGCCGCGTCGATATCCGCAATACGGTCGACAAGCAGGATATTTTGGAGCACGAAAGCGTGCGTTTCGTCTTCCCGTTCAACTTCGCGCATCCCGAAATCACGATGGACCTCGCCATGAGCGAGATGCACCCCGAACGCGAACAGCTCGCGGGCGTCAACAAGCACTACTATTCGCTGCTGAACGGCATGGCCGTCGGCGATCTGGAACATGCCGTATGCCTGACCACCCTCGACGCGCCGTTCGTCGAGCTGGGCACGCCTTCGGGCGAAGATTATCGGCTCAATCCCCGTCACGGCTACGGCTGGTGGCCCTCGGCGCAGATTTCGCCCGTGGTCTATTCGTGGGTGATGAACAATACGTGGCGGACGAACTACAAGGCGTCGCAGGGCGGCGTGGCCAGCTTCCGTTATTCGCTGCAGATATGCGACCCGTTCGATCTGAAACTCAAACAGCGCGGCGCCGAACGCGAACAGCCCCTGATCGCCGTCGAAAGCGGCAGGGCCGAACTTGTCGGCCGGCTGTTCCGGCTCGAAGGCCGCAACCGGATCGCCGTGTCGGGCATCGCGCCCTCGGCGGACGGGACGGGCTATATCGTGCGTCTGCAGAACATGGGCGATCAAAGCGTGCATTCCGCATTCGTCTGGGGCCGGATGAAGGCCCGCCGGGTGAGCGTCTGCGACTACCGCGAACAGCCCCTCGCGCCGTTCGACGACCGCTCCTTCTGGATGAAACCCTTCGAGTACCTGATGCTCAAAGTCGAAACCGAATAACTCAAACTACCTATGAATAGACTCTTTTTATCCCTGATTTCCTTGGCGGCCTGCATGACCTCCTGCACGTCGCCCGAACCGCTGACCGACTATGTCGATCCCCGTATCGGAACGGCCCATTCGCGCTGGTTCTTCTTCACGCCCGCGGCGGTGCCGTTCGGCATGGCGAAACTGGCGCCGACCACCGACGGCCACCTCGGAAATCCCGGCGGCTGGCAGGCCGTGGGCTACGATGCCCGCCATACTTCGATCGAAGGTTTCGCCAATTTCCACGAATTTCAGGTGGGCGGCGTGGTGATCGCCCCGACCGTCGGCGCGCTGCAGACCGTTCCCGGTCCCCTCGACGATCCGGAGGCGGGTTACCGTTCGCGCTTCGACAAGAAAGACGAGGTGGCCCGGCCGGGCTATTACTCCGTACTGCTGAAAGACTACGGCGTGAAAGCCGAACTGACGGCTACCGAGCGCGTCGGTTTCCACCGCTATACGTTCCCCGCTTCGGAAGAGGCCAACCTGATCTTCAACATCGGCACGAAGATGGGCGAAAGCGGTCCTGCGCGCGACGCTTCGGTGACCTTCACCGAGGACGGCCGTATCGAGGGCTGGGTGGTGACCGAACCCGTCTATGTGGACATCTATCAGAAGGGCGCCGTCGTGAAGATGTATTTCAGCGCCGTCGTGGATGCCGAACCTGCGTCGTGGGGCGCCTTCTGCGGCGAGGAGGTTTTTGCCGGTGAGCGGAGCCGTACGGGCGTGGGCGCCGGCGTGTACCTGCGTTTCGATACCCGTGCGCGTCGGGACGTCGGCGTGAAGATCGGCCTGTCGTATACTTCGGTCGAGAACGCCCGCCTGAACATGCAGGCCGAAGCCGCCGATCTGGATTTCGACGGGGCGCTCTTGGCCGCAAACGAAGCATGGGAAGAGGCGCTCGGACGCATCCGCGTCGAGGGCGGCAAACGGGAGGACCGGGTCAAATTCTATACGGGGCTGTTCCATGCCGTGCTGGGACGCGGTCTGGCCAGCGACGTGAACGGGGCCTATCCCGCGAACGACGGAACCGTCGGGCAGATTCCGCTCGACCCCGCCGGCAACCCGCTGCATAACCACTATAATACCGATGCCATTTGGGGCGGATTCTGGAACCTGACCCAGTTGTGGAGCATCGCCTATCCCGAATATTACGCCGACTGGATTTCGAGCCAGCTGCTGGTTTACAAGGACGCCGGCTGGCTGGGCGACGGCATCGCATGCAGCAAGTATGTTTCGGGCGTGGGCACCAACTTTACGGGCCTCGCCATCGCGGCGGCCTACAACTGCGGCATCCGCAATTTCGACGTGGCGCTCGGCTATGAAGCCGCCCGCAAGAACGAGCTGGGCAGCGAAGGTCGTCCCGCGGGAGCCGGCAAGCTGGATGTGGGGCAGTTCGTCGAGCGCGGCTATTCGCCCTATTCGACGGAGCTGCACATGCAGACCACGCCCCGCGGTTCGGGTTTCTCGGCTTCGCATACGCTCGAATATTCGTTCAGCGCCTATGCCGTGGCCCAGATGGCCCGCCAGCTGGGACATGAAGCCGATTACGAACGGCTTTCGAAGCTCTCCGAAGGGTGGAAACTGCTCTTCGACCCTGAAACCAAACTGATGCGTCCGCGCGACGAGCAGGGCCGGTTTATCGCCGACTTCGATCCCTATGCGCCGTGGGTGGGCTTTCAGGAGGGCAATGCCGTACAGTACACCTATTATGTTCCCCACGATATCGACCGTCTGGTGGAGATGGTCGGCCGCGAGGAGTTCAACAACCGGCTCGACAGCACGTTCCTTATTTCGCGCGAAAATATCTTCGGCGGCGGCAAGACCATCGACGCCTTCGCGGGACTGCACACCTACTACAACCACGGCAACCAGCCGAACCTCCATATTTCGGGTCTGTTCAACTTTTCGGGCAAGCCGTGGCTCTCGCAGAAGTGGATGCGCACGATCTGCAACGAATTCTACGGTACGGAGGAGATTCACGGCTACGGCTACGGACAGGACGAGGATCAGGGACAGCTGGGCGCATGGTACGTCATGGCTTCGATGGGACTCTTCGACGTGAAGGGCCTGACGGCTCCCGATCCGTCGTTCCAGCTCTGCAGCCCGCTGTTCGACAAGGTTACGATCAGCCTGAATCCTGATTATTACGAAGGCCGCGAATTCGTGATCGAGACCGCGGGCAATGCTCCGGAAAACTGCTATATCGGTTCTGCGCAGCTCGACGGCAAACCCCTGACGGGCGTACAGCTGCCTTTCGCGGACGTGGTGCGCGGCGGCCGTCTGAAAATCACGCTCGCTTCGGAACCCAATACGTCGCTTACGGAATAGCAACGCCAATTAGACCTAATTATAAACCGCTTATGTTGAAAAAGGAAATCTGAATTCCCGGCTCCGGCCGGACCCCGTGTCGGGCCGGAGTTTTTTGAACCCAACCACTTAAAAACAAAACGTATGAAAATTAGTACTAACTTCTTGAACCTGCTGAAGGTTTGTATGTGCGTGGTGTTGGCTTTCGCGGCCCTCGAAACCCGCGCGCAAGGGGAGTCCTTTACGGTATCGGGTACCGTCAAGGATGCTTCCGGGCAGCCGGTGATCGGAGCTACGGTCTTCGACACCACGACCCAAAAGGGAGATGTAACGAGTACGACGGGCAGCTTCTCGCTGCAGGCTGCTCCCGGCTCGGTGCTGAGGGTGAGCTTCGTCGGATACGCCGAGCAGTCGGCCAAAGTCGTAGCCGGAAAGACCACCTATGATTTCGTGCTGGAGAGCGACGCCCTCGAAATCGAGGAGCTGGTCGTCGTAGGTTACGGCACCCAGAAGAAAGCCTCCCTTACGGGAGCCATCTCGGCCATCAACAACGAAGAGATCATCACGACCAAGAACGAGAACGTCCAGAACATGCTGACCGGTAAGGTCGCGGGACTCCGCGTGAGACAGAACTCCAGCGAACCGGGCCAGTTCAATACCTCGATGGACATCCGCGGCTTCGGCGCTCCGCTTATCGTGATCGACGGTGTGCCGCGCGACAACATGGCGCGGCTCGATCCCGAAGATATCGAGCAGGTTTCGGTGCTGAAGGATGCGTCGGCAGCCATCTACGGCGTGAAGGGCGGTAACGGCGTCGTGCTTATCACCACCAAGAAAGGTGACAAGGGCAGGGTCAATATCAATTATTCGGGCAACATATCGTGGCAGCGTCCCTCGAACTTCCCCGACCTCGTGGATGCGGCCGACTGGATGACGCTCTACAACGAGAAATACACGATGCACTCCGTAGACAACATGTCGCCTGTTCCGCAGTACAGTCAGGAGGATATCGCCGCCTACCGCAACGGCGAGAAGAAGTCCTACAACTGGAAAGATGCCGTCTTCCGCAATTCGGCGCCCCAGACGCAGCATACGGTGAGCGCCAGCGGCGGCAACGACAAGGTCACCTTCTATACCAGTCTCGGTTACCAGTATCAGGAGAGCTTCCTGCAGCACACGCCTATTACCTATGACAAGTACACGCTGCGCGCCAACATCAACGCGAAGATCGCCAAGAACCTGACCCTCGACGTCAACCTCGCAGGTCATATGGATGAAAAGAAGATGAGCAACTTCTCCTCTTCGGACATCGTGCGTAGCACGTGGCTCTTCACCCCGCTCGATCCGTTCTATTATGACGACGAGCAGACCATGTACCATACCAAGGACGACAACACGGGCATCGTCAACCCGCTGGCCATGATCGACAAGGACGCCAACGGATACCAGAGCCTGATCAGCCGTTGGTTCCAGTCTGCCTTCTCGCTGCGCTGGGACATGCCGTTCCTGCCGGGACTGTATGCCAAGGGCTTCTTCAGCTACGACTATATCATGAACGACAACAAGTTCTACAGAAAGGCGTTCAATACTTATACCTCCACCGGAGCCGCGACCAGTTTCCTGAAGGGAGACGCGCACGATTATTTCGTGCAGCGCAACTATTACGGCAAGGAACATCGCCAGTGGCACGTGCAGGTGGGCTATGACCGCACCTTCGGCCGTCACTCCGTATCGGGCATGCTGCTCTTCGAGGATCAGCACAAGGTGGGCGACAACTTCTACGGCAGCCGCGAAGTGGTGTTGCCTATGGATCAGGTGTTTGTCGGCGACGGCGAAACGCAGCAGTTCAACCAGTCGTCAGGCGGCGGTTCGCTTTACGACTATGCCTACCAGTCGCTGGCCGGCCGTTTCAACTACGACTTCGGCGGCAAGTACCTCGCCGAATTCGTCTTCCGCTACGACGCATCGTCGCGTTTCCCGTCGGGCGACCTGCGCTGGGTATTCTTCCCCTCGGTATCCGTCGGATGGCGTATTTCGGAGGAAAACTTCTGGAAAGAGTCTTCGCTCGACTTCATCGAGAACCTGAAAATCCGTGCGTCGTACGGTAAGACGGGTGACGACAGCGGCCTATATTACGAGTTCCTGACGGGCTTCACCTATCCCTCCGGAGGAGCGATCCTCGGCGGCGATTATATCAATGGCTCCGTACCCAAAGACATTGCCAACAAAAGAATCACTTGGTATACTCTTAAAACACTTGACATCGGTTTGGATTTCAGCGCATGGAACGGCAAACTCGGCCTGACCTTCGACTATTTCCGCCGGCACCGTGACGGACTCTATGCCACACGAGACCTGAGCCTTCCGGGCAGCATGGGCGCGAGCTTGCCGAAAGAGAATCTCAACAGCGACCGGGATACCGGTTTCGAGCTTGAGTTGAGCCACCGCAACCGCGTCGGCGATTTCTCCTATGCGGTCAAGGGCAATGTTTCGTTCACGCGCCGCAAGACGCTCTACTACGAGCGTGCCGAGTCGGGCAACTCCTACCTGAACTGGCGTCAGAACAACAACGACCGTTTCAACAGCATCTGGTGGGGTTACGGCGAAGGCGGCCGTATCACCAGCTGGGATCAGTTGTACTACAATCCCGTCTATATCGGCCGCGGCAGCGTGATGGGAGACTATCTCTACGAGGACTGGAACGGCGACGGCTGGATCAACGATCTGGACGTACACCCGATCGGCTACACGGATATGGTTCCGATGGTCAATTTCGGTCTGACGATCAGCGCATCGTGGAAAGGGATCGACTTCTCGATGCTCTGGCAGGGGTCGGGCAACCGTTACATCATCGCCCGCGAGTTTCTGCAGGAGCCGCTCTGGTCGCGTACCAACGCCATCAGCGAACACATGGACCGCTGGCATCCGGCCGATCCGACGGCCAATCCCTACGATCCCGCCACGAAGTGGGTCGCCGGCGAATACGGCTATACAGGCTCGACGGCAAATCCCAACTCGGAGCATGGGTTGCAGAATGCCCGCTACCTGCGTCTGAAGAACCTCGAAATCGGTTATTCGCTGCCCAAGAAGTGGCTGACGAAGGTGGGTATCGAGAATGTCCGGATCTACGCCAGCGCTTACAACCTGCTGACGATCACCGGTCTGGATTATCTCGACCCGGAGTTCTACATTCATCCGTCGGATGGCGGGGCCAGCAATATGGGATACTTCTATCCGATCAACAAGACCTATACTATCGGACTGAACGTCAAATTCTAAAAACGCAAAAAAATGAAACGTCTGAAATATTATCTCCTGATTCTTTGCGCGGGCGCATTCGCCGCGTGTACCGACTTGGACATACCGCCGAAGAATATCTTCAATGAAAAGGATATCTTCGGCAACGTCGAAGGGGCGACGAGTTACCTCGCACGCTTGTACGGCGTCTTGCCCATGGAGGATTTCCGGTATAGTTTCGAACACGGCTTCGGCTATTCGGGCGCCATGTACCGCCAGATGTGTTGCGCCACGGGCGAAGCCGTAGGACGCGACACGCAGGGATTCTTCGCCGAACCCGGCAGCAACATGTGGGACGCCGCTTACAAAACGATCCGCGAAATCAACCTGCTTATCGAGGGGCTTCCGAAATACAAAAGCGGATTTTCGGACAGCGATTACAATACGGTCTTGGGCGAGGCCTATTTCATCCGCGCCTACGTGTACTTCGCAATGGTCAAGCGTCTGGGCGGCGTTCCGAAGATCGACTATGTGATCGATTATCCGGCCAACGCGACGCTGGAGGATACGTGGACTCCCCGTGCCTCCGAAGAGGAGTGCTGGGACTTTATCGGACAGGATCTCGATGCGGCCATCGCCAGCCTGCCCGACAAGAACGCTTCCGGCCGTGCCACCCGCTACGCCGCGGCAGCTCTCAAGTCGCGCGCCATGCTCTATGCCGGGTCGATCGCCAAGTACAATACCGTCAACGAAGAACACCTCGGCAAGCGTATCTGCGGCATTCCCGCCGAACGGGCCGCCGGTTATTTCGAAGCGGCTTACAAAGCCTCGAAGATCGTGGACGAGGGCGGTTATTCGCTCTACAAGGCCAAATGGGCTGCCGGTAATCGCGACGCTCAGGCCGAGAACTTCGCTGCGCTGTTCCTCGACGAAAGCAGCGCCAACACCGAGACCATCTTCGCCCGCTATTACAAGGAGAAATTCCTGACGCACGACTACGACAACTCGGTGCAGCCGCGCTCGACCTCGACGGGCGGCAACGACTCGGAGGTAAGCCCCACGGTCGATTTCATCGAGATGTTCGACGGCGTCGAGCTGGATGCCGACGGCAAGTTCGGGTTCCTCGACGAAAGCGGCTATTACAAGCTTTACGACAACCCGATGGACGCCTTCGCCAACGCCGAGCCGCGCCTGCTGGGTACGGTCATCCTCCCCATGTCGAAGTTCAAGGACCAGTATATCGAAATCCGCCGCGGTCTCTACACCGGCAAGGTGGAAGAGGGCAAAGGTATCTCGCGTCTGATCAAGGAGGGCGAGACCGCGGCCTACGAAACGCTGGGACTCAAAGACGTGCAGCTGACCGGAAACTTCAACGGCGGTCCTGCCGTCCAGCTCAAGACGCCCTATACTCCCTATCCGGGGGCTACGCCCGTCACGTCGATGCTCATCACGGGTCTCAACGGTCCGGTGAACGGCTGGAACTTCGGCAACATCGGCGGCACCTACCTGCGCAAGTACCTCGATCCCGATCTGGAGAATAATTCGGGCGGCAAATCCACGCAGCACTGGATCGACATCCGCTATGCCGAGGTGCTGCTCAACCGTGCCGAAGCAGCCTACGAGCTGACTCAGCTCGGCAAGACGACCTCCGAAGAGGGTGACAGCTACCGCGACGAGGCTTTCCGCTGCATCAACCTCATCCGCGAACGCGCGGGCGCCGATCTGCTGGCATCGGCCGCCGACCTCAATTCGGTCGATATCGTACGCCGCGAACGCCGCAAGGAGCTGGCCTTCGAGAACCAGACCTATTGGGACCTCCGCCGCTGGCGCATCTTCTACGACGAGCAGAATACCACGCGCTATCGTATCCTGATGCCCTTCTTCGCAACGGACGTCAACAAGTACTTCTTCGACGTGCGCTTCACCGAGCCGCGGGCCGGGTATAACTACATCTTCACCTACGACACCCGCTACTACTACCAGCCGCTGCCGTCGGGCGAACTGACCAAGAACCCCAACCTCAAGAATAACCCCGGTTTCTAATCCGGACAGCATAAAAACCGATCGATATGAAAAAGTATATATATCTTTTGCTCTTTTCGCTGCCGCTGCTTGCAGCTTCGTGCAGCAAGGACAATTACGACGAGCCGCAGGAGACTTTCCGCGGAAAGTTCATCGACAAACAGACGGGCGAGCCGTTCCA
>ENA-UONV01000603-UONV01000603.1-human-gut-metagenome-genome-assembly--contig:-CS4-NODE-603-length-39202-cov-7.896416_pt1 | contig 39202 bp, 38 predicted proteins | sample MGYA00242461_ERZ724008 | MGnify/ENA metagenome assembly ERZ724008 | reverse complement strand
CAATTCATTCAAAAAATTTTATTTTTAGACTTGACTTTTAATAGTTAGTCTTTCACCTCAATATCAAGCCAAAGTGAACTATCCTCCACGTTATATGTTACTTCCATTACTTTTCCAAAGGAATCCTCTTCCCGGTTCCCGCATGACGATAAAACCAGCGCCGTAATTAGAAGCAAACAAAGAGATACCATTCTTTTAATACACATTTTTCTTTTCTGCTTTGTAAAACTCCTTTTTGTCCTATTTTACATTTTCTAACATATGTTGTCAACAAAGGGCTGATTTTCCCGCACCCACACATTTAAAGTCACTTTCCTTTACTCACCACGATTTTGCTCCAGATCCATGAACGTGACCGTCCGACAATCTCCCATCCTGCTTTCTTGTAAAAATCCATAAAATAATTACAATTATCATCCACCATCGCAAATTGCATATAACCCTTACAATCTCCGAATGATTTTGGAAGTGCAAAATACACTTTTTTCATGTATTTTGACTTACAGGAAACTTTGAATTTCTTCATCTTTTTGTTGTATGAATACCGAATGGCAACATCTGCCGAAGTCATTCCCTTTTTCGGAAGATTTCGGCAATCCACCTGAACAATCGTTTTCTTCGCCTTCTTTTTGACTTTTACTTTTATAAAACACGGCGTCATTTTACATATATATTTTCGTTCCGTGTCCTTAACGCACTCTGTCAATCCATTAAAATAAATCTCTCCGTTTGAATCCGTACGCAATGCATCCCACTTACCATAGCCATCAGAAATATTCCATCCTACAAATAGATAGCCTTTTTTTGTAACTTTGCTTGGCAGGTTTATGCTCTTTCCATACCGGAAACTTTTAGGAAGTTTTCCCTTTACCTTTACCCCTTTCATTGCCACATAATGAATCTTATACTCTTTTCCATATCCTACTACTGTCTTTCCTGGCAAAATATCTGTAATGTCCACTCCGTAATCCACTCGTTTTTTCCAATATTCTTCATAGGCTTTTCTGTTATTAAAGTCTGATTCTTCCCAAATAATCGCGTCCTTTTCATGCCATGTAACAACTTCTGTCTCTGCACCAATCCCAGATAGTAAAAAACGTGTATTCGAATGATTGACAATTTTTCGCAACCGCTGGCATCCGGTAAAAAGCTGATCAGGAATGGTTGTGAGACTTTTTCCAAATGTAATTTTCTCCAAGTTGCTTGCCCCATTAAACGCCATTTTCTCAATCTCTTTCACACAGTCTGGTATTGTCACATCTTTCAACGCTATACATTCACAAAACATTTGTCCCCTTATCCTTGTTAAACTTTCCGGTAAATGCACCCCTGTCAACTGCCGACAGCAGGCAAATGCTCCGCTTCCGATTTCCACTACGGAATCCGGTATGTCCAGACTTTGTATTGAAGAATATTTAAACGCCGATGCCCCAATCTCGGTCATACCATCTGGCAGGATGACTTTTTTAATATAAGGACTAGAAAAAATGTTTGCTCCAATTCCAGTAATCCCCTTTTTAATCACAACCGTCACAAAATGCGGATCATCCTCCTCAATATCATACTCATAATCACGCGGTGACGGATATTTCTCAATCTTCTTCCACTGCATGAACTTTTCCCATGGTCTGCCACTTATTTTTCCTGTTCCACTTATTGAAAGGACATTTTCATCATCCAGTGTCCATGTAACATTTTCACCACAAGAACCAGCCGCCACTTGCATGGCGGCTGAACAAACTGTTCCTTTTATCAGACATATACATAATAATAAAAATACAAATTCTGCTGCTTTTCGCCTCATTTTGAGCACCTCTGTTTTATCTATCAACTAACACAATATACTGCGGAAATTTCGAACCATCTGTTGCATCTATTGGTGCCAAACAGTAATATAGGCTATTACCCTCTGCTTGCATTCCCTCTACTTCATACGTATTCTTCGGCAAAGGATCCGCCGTAGCAAGGAATTCTTTCTTCCAGTTGCGGAGGAGATTTGGTTGAATATCGTTTTCAACAGCAAGGACATTAAGTTCTTTTTCTCCTTTAAGCAGCTGGAGTACGAGGTTGGTTTTAAATTCAGCACTGAAATTTCTTCTTGATCTGGACATAATAAATACCTTCTTTCATTTGTTGGTTATAGTATATCAGATTCATTAAGAAATGTCGCGTTCAGTGTCTTAATTTATGAGACCATTATACTCATCTTATAAACTTAGAATATATCTTACTCATTTCCAAAATAGTTCATATATACATCCTCAAGATTTTTTCCATTTACCTGGTGAATTAGATGTTGTGGTCCAGCATCTGCTACCAGTTCTCCTTGTTTCAAAATCAAAATTTTATCTGCAATACTTTCTACGTCACCAACAACATGCGTAGCCAGCAAAATAATTTTATTCTGAGATAACCGATGAATATAATTCCGCAAATTTACCCTCTCTTTCGGATCAAGTCCAGCAGTAGGCTCATCAAGTATCAAAATTTTAGGATTTCCCAGCAATGCCTGCGCCAACAATACACGTTGCTTCATACCACCCGAAAAACTTCCTATTTTTTTATCCGCAGCAGCAGATAAATTCACAATATCAAGCAGCTGTCCAATCTGGCTCTTTGCCTCTTTTTTTCGAATTCCTTTCAGCTCCGCCATATAAAACAAAAACATTCTCGCCGAAAAATTTTCATATATTCCCTGTTGTTGTGGCATATATCCCACCTTTTCAAGGTATCTATTACCCATTTTTAATATTTCTTTACCATCGTAAAAAATTTGTCCTGAATCCCGCTTCAAATTATCAGTAAGCAAATTCATCAATGTGCTTTTTCCTGCCCCATTGGCTCCTAGCATACCATAAATTCCATCTTTAAAATCATAATTAAAATTTTTTAATGCTACTTTTTTCCCATATGTTTTCCTTAAATTTCTTATTTCAAGCATTTTAATCCCTCCATTTCCGATATGTAATCACCATGCTGAAACATATGCATATTAGTGTCATTACAAGAATTATTACTGCTTTTTTTAACCTGTATGTTCCTAATATCATAAATTCCGAAACTCCTGAAATTGGAGTCAGCACCAATAAACTTAATGAAATCATCTGTGCTTTTTCAATACGTTCTATAAATGCTGAAACCATCAAACTCATCATTGCTATCATTATATAAATCAATAATCTCATAAAAAACCAGATACCCAGAAACTGCCCAATCGTAAATGAAAATGGTATCTTTTCCAGAAGCGATATATTCTGAACCGGTGCAGATAAGCCTTGAAAAGAATAATCTTTTCCTACTTCATACATTTCTGTTCCTACTGTCAGCACTGCAGCAAACGTAGCAATTACAATCGCACACAATACTTTTCTAAAAAATAATTTTTTCCTTCCTTTTTTTGTACATTTCAAGATATAACAAACCCCCGACTGTCGTTCCATTGCAAAACTTCCTGCCAAAGTAAGTATCATAGCTAGAATTGCCAGTGCTCCATGAACCATTCTTTTGCTTACATTTTTTTCTCCCAAAAGCTCGCAATATCCTATTTCATTGAGCCACCAACCATCAATTCCTTTTTTCTCAAGTTTTTTGGCATAGTCCAGTCGTTTTCCTAACTTCTCAAACATGAGCCTTGTTGCCTCATATGATTGATAAATATCTGTCGCCTCTTCTTTTGTTTCATCCGAAGAATTGACAAACGCATCATATGCTTGTCTCAACTCTTTTTCTATTTTTTTGTATGGTTTCATTCTCGCATTAGTTATTTCCCCAGTATTTTCTTCATAGAAATGATTCAATTCTTCTCTAGCAGGACTAAATAACATTTCATCTTTAGAAATACCGCTTATTATTAAAAACAAAAATATCCCAATAATCAAAATGCCCTTTTCCTGAATCAGTAATTTATATACCTCAAAATAAAATCCTGTGCAGTAACATAATACTTTCTTACACTTCTCATTAAATTGCTTCATCAGGTATTCTACAATTCCTTGCACATAAAATGGTCTAGTTATTTTATTTATGTAAAATACCAAAATGCTAAAAACTACAATTCCCCCTGCTAGCCCCCATTGTACAAATTGCCTGAGATTTACCACAAATGTTCCAATAGGGAAATTGTTATAATCAACAAAGATTTGGTTTGGTTTTATCAAAAACCAAAGATTAAAATATCGCAAAACACAAAGTGGATGCTGTTCTGGTAGAATATAATATAAAGCCATTTCAATTCCATAAACCAGAACTAACACTATCATTCCAAGATTGCGATTGTGTACAACAGAAAGAATTCCCCATATAAATAGCCCGAACATAATCAAAGCTAAAACATAAATTCCCCAAGCATAAAAGAAAAACTGCAAAACCGAAAACGGTAAAGTAAAATTTTGAAGCATCGTTACAGACTGCACTGACGAAAAAATTATTTCTCTTCCTCCATAATCCCAAAAAGCGACACACAATGTCTCCACAAATATTATTCCACTAAATACAATCGTGAGAAACACTAATATACCAAACCGTTTCAATACTAATATCGTTCTTCCTCTTTTGCAAGTATATGTAATTTGCCAAAGTCCAGATTTTCTTTCATCAAAAAAACATAAAACAGTTATAAAAACAAATAGTAACAAAAAATAAACTATTTCATCATATTCTAGAAAAGCTAACACAGCATGATCCGAATACTTTACATCAATAATTACTTCTTTTATTTTTTCAAAATCCTCTTTAGTTTTCCAAATATTTTTATTTGAAAAATCATTTTTATTCGAAAAAATACTTATTTCAGACAATTCTTTGGATTGTTCTGTCATCATCTGAACCTTATCTATAAACTGTTCTTTTGCTGTTTTTTGATTTTCTTTCCACTCTTTTTCGATAACATTTCTTGTTGTTGTATCTTTTATACTTTCAAGCGTATCCATTTGAAAATATTGAAACAAACACAAATTAGTTAAAAGCAAAATAATAACACTTAGCAGGTATTTTTTTTGAAAAACAATTCGTTGTAATTCTTTCATAACTTTTTCCCTCTACTCCAATTTTGACAAATCCGCCATTTTTACTATTTGGTAAGTTTCCTTTTCATTATTCCGCAACAACAATTGTTCGGAGTCTGACCATAAAATAGCAAGATTTTTTGTACCAAACTTTTTCCACTCACAAACTTTATTGCCATCATAATCAACAATCACAATTCTCCGTTTTGTATCAGGCAGATCATGAAGATACAAATAAACCATATTATCAAAATAAAGATATTTTTCATCATGATAAATCATCGTTTCATCATATTTCCATTCAAATATATTTTTTTCATCTCCCCCGTCCTTATCAAAAGACAAAAGCCCTTTCCCACCTTTTTGATAACAATAATATCGTTCATCTTTGGCAACAATTAGAGTTTTATCCTTAAAAAAATCTAATTTTCTAATACTATCTTTCAAAATATCCAATTCATAATTTATCACTTCTAATTTTTTCCCATCCTGATCTATATAACGATTTGTACTAAAATAAATTTTATTTCCCCGACTCTCATTAATATATATCAATGGTACATATCCCGTTATACTTGCTATTTCCTCCTTTTTTTCAGATGTATCCAGAGAAATACGATACATACTTTGTGTTCTTTCTGTTCTATCTTTTTGTACCCAATTTGTCACCATATAACCATACCCTCTATGTATCATAAACTCCAAAGCGCAGCTTACATCATTATCTTCATTCGCGTATAATACTTTTAATTCTTCCTTTTTACTTCCATCTAGACTAATTCTATATAACGACTCCGTTCTGTCCTTAGACCCTCGTGCTACCACATAAATTTTCCCATCGTATGCCTGAATATTAAGTGGAGCATTAAAATAAGCATTGCAAGTACTATCATTATGTTTACAATTCACTTTACCACAGAGTGGTATTGCTTTTCCTGACTTTTTATCAACAAAAAATATATACTCTTCCTGAATGGTATAAAAACCATCTTCTGTAACCGTCTGTTCTCGATTGGCTGAAAAATTTTGCGAATCGTATTTTCTATTATAATTTTCTCCATATCCTTCTTGCTCATTTTTACTGCAACTAACAAGTCCAATACACATAATCAAATATAATAATACTTTCTTACCTTTCATTTTTACCATTCTCCTTTACAAACTAAGGTTGCTTTCTCCATAAGTTAAAGAAAAAGCAACCTTTTAATTACGTCACATCATTTCATTAGCTTGGATTTTTCAAATATTCATATCTCATATTAATCATAAATCTTTTATACATATTATACTTACAATACATAAAAATCAATACCACTTGCACGAAACGACATTTTTCGTACCTTTTTGGTCATTTTTAATCTTTGCATTAATCCTTTTGCCATTTTAACCGCAAAACACATGGTAATTGTAATAATGCAGATAAGCAAAGACTAATCACTAGTTTTCTGCTTCTGGGCAGCATTCATCCAAATAATGTTCCTTTAAATATTTGTGATAATCTTAGATTATGCAGTTCCGAAGACATTAAATTAGCCGGAGAAATGGTTGAACTCATGGTTGCAAGAAATCAACATAATTGGAATAAAAATAAGTTTTAATATTTTATCCCATCCATTCTTCATATACTTGATTTTTCATTAATTTTATGTATAATGGAAGTATATGAAGAAAGGGGTATGTGAGTTTGCAGATTTTTATTTGTGACGACGACAATATTATTGTAGATAAATTACAAAAATATATTATTGAATATTTCAAACAAAGAAAGCTTAAAGTTCCCAAAATCTTTACTTACAACAATGGAGAAGATCTTCTTCATGATTCAAGCGATAAAGATATTGTTTTTCTTGATATCGAGATGCCCGGGCTTAACGGTATCTTAATCGGTCAAGAATTAAAACAACGCAATAAAAACACGATCATATTTATAATAACTTCTTTTACAGAATATTTGGATGATGCAATGCGTTTTCATGTATTTCGTTATTTATCGAAGCCCTTGGATAAACAGCGCTTGTTTCAAAATATGAACGATGCCCTCGAATTATATAATTCAACTAATACAAAAATTCCGCTAGAGACAAAAGACGGAGTTTATACCGTTTCCGCCTCTGATATTATTTTTATAGAAGGACGGAAACGGACTATACACGTATATACAACACAGCGAGAATATATCGTAATTCCTAAAATGTCCTATTGGGTTACCGCCCTTGACAGCCCTTGTTTTTTTCAATCTCATCGCAGTTTTATTGTAAATATGCAATATGTGACCAATTTTGATCACTCACTGATTCATCTTTACAACGATCAATATACTGCTTATTTGACAAGAAGAAAATATTCTGATTTTAAGGAAGCTTATTTTTTATATCTTGAAAGTACGAGGTGATATTTATTATGCCAATACAAATCTGCTATATTATAATTTACATACTTGAGGGCTGTATTCTTTGGCAGTATTGTAAAAATCTATTTATCCCTTCCCATACAAGGCGGCGACAAATAGCGGTCTTGTCTTTTTGCTATGTTTTGTTATTTATCGCTTCCTTACCACAAAATTTTGCAATTAACCTTTTGGCATTTCTAACTCTCAATTTTATATACATTTTCTTTATGTATGAGACAGAATTTCTTACTGCTTTTTTCCATTCTTTTCTCATTACAATGATTATGACTTTGAGTGAACTGGGATTTTTTAGTATTCTTTCCTATTTTATTCCGGATTTTTATAATAACAAAACCTATTTTCAAAATGTAATAGCATTGACCATTCCAAGTAAATTATTATATTTTGCTTTACTTCAATACATTTCCCAATATATTAAGAGAAAAAAGACAAGAGAACTTGCCTCTGACAAAAACACCCTCTTCCTCAATATAATCCCGATATTATCCGGGTTTATTGCTATTGTTCTTGCTACCGTCTGTATGTATGTTCACTTACCATTGTACCTGAACATTATGATAACAATTAGTGTCATTTTGCTTCTTGCCATCAACGTTTTTCTGGTTTGGTTTCATACAGCAATGCAGGAAAAAAACCAAAGATTTTTAGAAATGCAGATTTTGCTGCAAAAAGAATCCGCTGCAGTAAATTATTTCGATGCGCTACATAAACAAGACGAGAAACAAAAAATATTGATCCACGATATTCGAAAACACCTATCTTCAATTGCAGAATTAAATGAAAAAAATGAGCCACAAAAAGTGGCCTCCTACATCCATGAAATCATTAAATCTTCTGACTTACAGACCTCGGTCCGTATCTCCGATAATGATTTGCTTAACACTATTATTTTTAAGGTTAAGCAGCAATGTACGGAGTTTCATATTTCATTGATTACAGATGTTCGGACCGGATGTGTTGATTTTCTATCTGAATATGATTTGACAGCATTGTTCAGCAATCTGTTAGATAACGCTGTTGATGCTGCCAAAAACATACCAAATTCATTTATTGAATTAAATATTTCCGCTCACAACCATGACAGTATCGTTATTTCCATGGTCAACTCATGTAAAAAAGATCCTTTTACCCGAAGCCACCGTTTAACATCAACCAAAAAGGATAAACAAAACCATGGCTATGGCATGAAAAGCATCGAACGTGTTATTAAAAAATATAATGGTAACTCTCGCTTTTATTTTAACCAAGAGAGTTGCACATTCCATGCTGTTATTATTTTGAGTTTTAATTCTATATAATTACATAAGTATCTTGCTCCCACATTTTTCTTTGTCAAACTCTTTGTCTTAAGAGTGATTTTTTTTCAAGTTCTTGCAACCGCTAAATGCTTCGCGTCCTATGGATTTTACATATTTTCCAATCGTAAGTTTTCGAAGTGATTTGTCATTTTTAAAGGCTCTTGCACCTATGAAAACGACCTTGTATTTTACGCCCTGTATTTTTACATAATTTGGAATAACAACAGCACTTGTCTTGGAGTAATGTTTTACCAATTTCACTCTTTTTCCAGATAAAATTTTATAGATATTTCCCTTCTCAACATGACCATTATCTGCCATGGCAGAACCAGAAGAGGAAGGATTTTGTGTCGTGTCATTGACTGGCTCATTTATCGGTGTCGGCGTATTGTCCGTTACCTTCGTTGTATCTTGATTCGGCGTATTGGTTGGTGGTATATTTGTCGGTGACGGAGACGTCATTGACGCGATATCCGGCGTCTTAACCGGTGTTGTATCCGGCGTACTCGTCGACGTTGGCGGCACTGTTGGAACCGGCGTCGTTACCGAAGTATCTAATTTGGGAATCGCTTCTGTTTTTGTCGTTCCACATTCTGTACAGATGAATGTCCGAACGCCATCCGTCTCTGTCGTCGGAGCGACACTGATTGTTCCATTGTCCCATATATGCCCGGTAGGGTCTGTATAATTTGATATTTCCCTATAATCGCATAACATACATTGCAAGATCTCATACCCCTGCTCTGTGCAAGTCGCATGCACATACGAGCAGGCAAAATTATCCTGGTATCCTAGATCTTCCACATAACCGTTGGAATATTGATTGTAACTCATATGCGGATGTTCTGCTTTTTTTCCATCCGAAACGGTACGGCTTACGGACTGCAGATAGTTATTATAGGCATAGCCCTGAACGCCTTTGTACTCGACATACATCCAGTTGCCAACTGCTTTTTCCGGATACGTACGGCACACTGCCCCTTCCGGAATTTCACCAAGACTGACTGCCCCATTATTTGTTGACTTGGCGGAATCATTAATGGAAAGGGAACCATCTGTATTAATCGCCGCTGCATAAGTTTCTCCCGGTGTCGATGAACTGCTATTAGAATCAAAATGAATCACATACGTTTTGATATCACTATAATCTTCCTTGGCATAGTTAATTCCTTTGCAGGCACGTGACGCAGTTGCCCGTCGATTAAAACTGTTGCCATTATGCGAATACGCATATACATTACCATTGGCGTCAATCTGGCTTACTAAAGTAGCATGAAGGTAAATATCATGTTTGGCACAATATGTAATAATGGCATCTCCTACCGAAATCTTGCCTACATTGGAACCTGTATTTTTTATGTAACGATCTCCACCGGATGTTGTCTGCGTTGACAGCTCAATCTCCGAAGCGGTTCCGATTTTGGAAAGGGTATTATAAAGATTCCGCACCACTTTCAAATTGGATGGCGTGATGGAAAGTCCACCGGCTCTCAGACATTCTGCCACAAATTCCGCGCAAATCCAGTTATTCGGACAATTTGCTGTATACTCCGTATGATTCGCTGCACAATGACTTCTCGCAAACTCTACTGCCGCAGAACCGGAATACGAATATGCTTTCGTCTCCTGCACCGGCACAATAACCAGCGATACGACCAATAATAAGCGAATAATAGTCGTAAAAATAGATTGCTTTTTCATATGAAATCTCCTCGTATTTTCTATATTTTTCTTTGGTTTCCTATGCTTTCCATCTTATCTTATAACACTCATGCTGTCAACTGTTCTTTTTTGCACCCTTAACTAAATCCACAACAATTTTACTCTAACAACGTTTCTTTAATTTTGCTTCGCCTACAATCTCTCGATTGTTAAATATCACCATTTTCTCTGCCCGCTCCCACGGATTTTCCCATTTTTGTCCTTTGTCCAAAATTTATCCGTGACCGCAAGGTGCACTTTGGCTCCTGTCCAAAAAAATCCAAACTTTTTCCGGATTCGAACAAGCATCGTCTGGCTTACCGGTTTTCCTTCTTTGTCTACAAAGCAAACCGGAAAAATCATGTTGTTTACTAAACGCAATCGTGGAAGACCTATTCCTCCCTTCCGAAGTGTATACCACTTCACCGTTGCTTTTCCTAATAGTGGTTCCGAGGCACATTTGCGCTCACCCTTTTTGAAGACAGGGTAGTAGTTGTGGGTTAGTAAAACAACAAACATTAGAGGTATAAATATATCACTTCCCTCTCGAAATCTTACTCTATGTGGTTTTAAAAGTGGAATTGCAAAGAAAATTCCACCAACAACCACAAACAAACCAACTCCGATAGAGCAGCAAAATTTGATCTTTTCGTCACACTCATCATGTTCCTTCAAAATTTTACCGCACCAAGGGCATTTGACTCCTTCAATTTTTTTCAAAAAAAACATCTCATTACTCCTATTTAAATTAAGTTAATGGATCATCACCATAATCAGCCCCCATTTCACAATATAATGGTTCTTTCATTCCACGCATGACAAACGACGCTAAACTTTGTGTGGCTTCTGATGCCGTCTTAGGCTTTTTAACACCTCGCTGAACACATATTTCACACAGATCATCGCCAATTTTCACATTATCATTTGAAATTATAGACAAAAACTCTAACATATCAATACTTTTAGACAGGCCTTTAAATATTAATTTGTAAATCTTTTTGCTTGATTTCTTTTCAAGATAAGCTATACCTAACTTAAAAGCCTCTTTACCAGTAACCTTTGCTTTTTTCATACTGTCGTATTGGCCTCATTCTGTTCCAATTGATATGGCAGTCCACATATAACCAAGTTCTGGACATATCAAAGCAGCTGCAGCTCCAACAATTTGGAAATATAACCCATTGTACCATCCTTTTGTATATTGGTTTATCTTACTATGCCTTATATAAACCGCACCTCTTACCGCATATTTTTTACCTACGCAGTCTCCGCTGAAATCAGAATAAGAATACATATTCTTATATCGATCTTTTCTTCGAATCTTACGCATTTTATTCAATAGCAGTTTTTCCTCTGTAATCGAGTTCTTTCGACCATGTTTCATACCATATTTTTCCTTTTTATTATATCTCATTCTTTGTGCTAAGTCCAATTAGATTTTGTTATATATTTTATAACTTTGAAGTTATATTTCTTTTTTTCGGCATCTCACCACGCAAACATCTCCTCCCCCACTTTCCGGGGTGCTCCCCTATGCCATACGGATCTTTGGCATCTTTCCCTGCGGAACTATTTCTGCGGAGCAGAGGATGCGTGGAATTTCCCGAGAAGAAGGTGATGCGGAGTGCAGAACTGTCTGAAGAAAAGGGATAAAGCAGAAAAAGCCCCGATTGCGTACCGCAATCGGAACTTTTTCCTTTATATCTTTTCAAGTTTTCTGCACGAAACATCTTTTTCCTTCTTCGAAAGAAAGTCCTGCATTCTCCTCTGTAGAAATTCGATCTGCAAGGGGAAGATGCCAAAGATACTACGCGATAACCTTCTTCGGACATTTCTCTGCACATTTTCCGCAGCCCTGGCATTTGAGTGGATCGATCGTCGCAAGGTTGTTTTCTAATGTAACAGCACCAAATTCACACTGTCTTACGCAGAGACCGCAGCCGATACATCCGGCTTTGCAGACACTCATAACATCTTTACCTTTATCTTTGGAATTACAATTAACCTGATATTTGGTGTCATATGGCTGAAGTGAGATTACGCCGTTTGGACAAGTTTCTACACATTTGCCGCAAGCGACACATTTTTCCGGGTCAACCGATGCGATGCCGTCTTTGATCGACAAGGCACCAAACTGGCAGGCAGCCACACAGGAACCAAGTCCGAGACATCCGTAAGAACAAGCTTTGTCTCCACGTCCGGGAACCATTACCGCCTGACGGCAGTCCTGCGCTCCTACATAATTGTATTTGACACTTGCCTGCTCGCAGGTTCCGGCACAACGCACTTTGGCAACCATTTTTACGGCTTCTCCGGCTTCTACACCGAGGATTGCGCCGATTTTCTCTGCGACAGCTGCTCCACCGACCGGACAGCCATTTACTTCTGCTTTTCCGGCTACGATAGCTTCTGCCAGTGCGTCACATCCGGCATAACCACAACCACCGCAGTTATTGCCCGGCAGACACTCTCTGACCTGTTCTACACGTTCATCCACTTCAACTGCAAAAAACTTACCTGCTACACCAAGCAAAAGACCGATAGCGATTCCAAGAACTCCAAGGAGCACCATCGAAATAAGTATCGTATTCATATGAATTCGCCCCTTTCTTTAGAATCCCACGCCGCCGAAGCCACAAAACGCAATCGCCATAAGACCGGCTGTGATCAGCACGATCGGTGTACCTTTGAAAGCTTCCGGAATGTTACTGTTTTCCAATTTTTCACGAATTCCTGCCATCAGAACAATTGCAAGCAAGAATCCAAGAGAAGCGCCGATACCATTTACAACGCTCTCAAGCACGCCGTATTCATTCTGCACACTCAGGAGTGCCACACCAAGTACAGCACAGTTCGTCGTGATCAATGGCAGATAAACCCCAAGTGATTTGTAAAGAGCCGGCATCATTTTCTTGAGAACCATCTCTACAAACTGCACAAGGGCAGCGATCACAAGGATAAATACAATCGTGTTCAAATATTCCAGCTGAGCCGGAACAAGCAAATAATTATATAAAATACTGGTACAAAGAGAGGCGATCGTGATAACGAATACAACCGCACCTCCCATACCTGCTGCTGTTTCCACTTTTTTACTTACACCAAGGAATGGACAGATACCCATAAACTGGCTCAGTACGAAGTTGTTTACAAGAGCAGCCGTAAAGAGAATTGTAAAGATTGTCATTTGTCATCCTCCCCCTTTCTCTCTTCCGGTGTGTTGCCACAGGTTTCAATATGACTTGCACATGCTGCACAATTTCCGGTACATCCTGCTTCTTCTGCTTCCGGTGTATTGGTTGCGCAAGGCATTTTCAATTTGTTCTGGATCGCAGTCAGTCCGGCAAGTACGAAAAACGCACCCGGTGCCATGACAAACATAGCGATATGGAACTGATCCGGAATCAGATGGAAGCCAAAGATAGATCCGCTTCCGAGAATTTCACGGAAAATACCGATCAAGGTAAGACCGACCGTAAATCCAAGTCCCATACCGATACCATCCAGTGCCGATAGGATAACCGGATTCTTGGAAGCATATGCTTCGGCACGACCAAGAATAATACAGTTTACAACGATCAACGGGATATATACACCCAGCGCGCTGTCAAGTGCCGGCAGATATGCCTTTAAAAGCAGCTGCACAATCGTTACGAAAGACGCAACAACGACGATAAATCCCGGAATACGTACACGATCCGGTATAATATTGCGCAGTGCCGAAATCATCATATTGGACAATGTCAATACTACCGCTGTAGAAAGTCCCATGCCGATCGCGTTGATGGCGCTTGACGTAACAGCCAGCGTCGGACACATACCGAGCATCATGACAAATGTCGGATTTTCTTTGATAATACCGTTATGAAGACGTTCTGTATATTTATTCATCATTCAGCCCCCCTTAACTCTTTATCATAGTAAAGGATACCTTTAACTGCATTGGCAATCGCACGGGAAGTAACGGTCGCTCCGGACATTGCCTCAATCTGTCCCTTCTCGTCTTTTGGCGTCGTTCCGGCTTTGTAGAACATCGGAATTTCGTCACTGGAAGGATATTGAAGCTCTTTGTCCAATGCAAATTTATCTTTAAAACTATCGCTTTCACAGTTTGCACCAAGTCCGGCAGTCTCTGACTGGCTCGTAATCTCGATACCGGTCACCGTACCGTTGTACACACCAAGTACAAAGGAAATGCTTCCGCCGTAACCTTTTTTCGCATCTGCAATGTACACATATCCGGCATCCGAACCATTTACCTGAAGTTTCTTCACCGTTGTCACATTGACATATTTGGAATACGATTCGGATTGTTCCTCTTCTACTTCTTTTGAGGAATTCAAAATGTGTTTGGTAAGGAAATCATTTGCCTGTGCTACGGCATCGTCGCCGGCATCGGCAACGGTCGCACCGTCTACGGAAGCAATGACTTTCTCGCAGGCCTTACTGTCTGTATCTGCCTGTCTCTGGGCAATGGTTCCTTTGGTCATGGTATAAACGCCAGCCAGGATACCTCCCAGAACCAACGTGATGACGCAAAGAATAATCGCATCGATCACAAAAGAGCGTTCTTTTTTCTCACTACTCATTGACTTTGCCCTCCTTTCCAAATGCCTTTGGAATGGTAACTCGTTCAATCAATGGCACGAACAGGTTTCCAATGATGATCGCAAAGGAAACTCCCTCTGCGGATTCTCCGAAGAAACGGAACAATCCGGTCAGAAGACCAAGAAGAATCGCATACAATACTTTTCCCTTGGATGTAATCGGGCTTGTTACATAATCTGTCGCCATGAAAAAGGCACCAAGCATCAAACCGCCGCCGCACCATTCCATAAATACAGGAACGTATGCGCCTGTTGCGTAGCTGTAGATTAAAGTAAATACAGTAAATGTCGCTATGTAAATTACTGGAATTTTCCAGTCAATGATCTTTTTCGCGATCAGGTAAATTCCACCGATCAAAAGAGCAAGTGCGGATGTCTCACCGATCGTTCCCCAAGTCGTACCGAGGAACATGTCTTTCAACGTCGTTGCAAGGTCTGCCTGACAGGTAGCCTCTTTTACCTGCATCAATGGTGTCGCACTGGAAACCGCGTCCAGTGTTGCCTGATAACCGCCCCAGATCTTATTTCCTTTCGGAATCGCAAAACTGTTTGTCATAGCGCTGCTGAATGACAGCATCAAAAAGCATCTTGCGCCGAGCGCCGGGTTCATGAAGTTCTGACCCAGTCCACCAAACAACTGTTTTACAATGATAATCGCAAATACACCGCCGATCACGCACATCCAAAGCGGCAATGTTGCAGGCAGGTTGAGTGCCAGCAAAAGTCCTGTCAGAAGTGCACTAAAATCGTAGGTTGTAACTTTTTGTTTCATTAATCTCTGCCATACATACTCTGCCAGCACGGTGCTGACGCATGTTGTCAGAATGACAAGCAGGGCACGTACACCAAAGTTTCCAATTCCTACCAATGTCGCAGGAATCAGTGCAATACATACATCTCTCATGATGGATTTGGTAGATGACTTGTCTCGTACATGAGGAGATGATGATACATTTAATAATTTCTCCATCTCAAATAACCTCCATTTATCTGCGCAAATTATTTTTTGCGGCTCTGATCCATCACGGCACGGCGTGCCTGCTTAAAGGATTGTGTCAAACGTCTCTTCGCCGGGCAAACATAGGTACAAGTACCACATTCGTAGCATTCCATACCATTTAATTTCTGGAACAGATCCAGATCCTGGCGGTCTGCTGCCTCTGCCATCTTCTGTGGAACGAGGTGGCTTGGACAAACGCTTGCACAGCGTCCACAACGGATACAATTTGTCGGTTCATTGGCTGCGACTTCATCCTTTGTCATCGCAAGGATGGAAGAACTGGTCTTGGTGATCGGTACATTGAGATCAAACATCGCCATACCCATCATCGGACCACCGGAAATAATCTTCTCTGCGCCCTCTTCCACAAGTCCGCCTGCTTCTTCCAGAAGTTCCGCATGACTCATACCAAAACGAACTTTATAATTCTGCGGCTGTGCCATCGCATCTCCGGTCAATGTCATAACACGGGTCATCGATGGTGTACATTTGCACACTGCATCATATACTGCCAATACTGTCTGCACATTGTCCACAACGCATCCCGCATCTGCCGGCAGCATTTTCGAATAGATCTTGCGGCCTGTCGTCACATAGATCACCTGACGCTCTGCTCCCTGCGGATATTTTGTTTTCAATGGTTTCACCGTAATTTTCGGCTCTTCCTGTGTCAGATACTGCAATTTGGCGATTGCTTCCGGCTTATTATCCTCGATCGCGATAATACCTTCTGCATTGTCAAACAACTGAAGCAGCACTTTCAAGCCCATAACGAGGTCTTCCGGACGCTCAAGCATTAAGCGGTAATCCGAAGTCAGATACGGTTCACATTCTGCTCCATTGATAATTACATACTCAATTTCCTCTTCATTCTTTGGTGTTACTTTCACATTTGTCGGGAAACCGGCTCCGCCCATTCCGACAATACCGGCATCCTTGATGATCTGACGGATTTCCTCTTTGGACAGTGTCGTATAATCCCTGTCTTCTCCTAATCCTTCTACCGGAGTATCTTCTCCATCGTTTTCAATCACAACACAAGTTGCCTTGGCACCGGACCCCGTCAGACGCGGTTCGATCTTTTTCACAGTTCCCGAAACAGAACTAACGATGTTGGCAGAGATAAATCCACTCGCTTCGCCGATGATCTGTCCCATCTTGACTGTATCACCTACTGCTACCGTAGGAGTTGCCGGAGCACCGATATGCTGGGACATCGGAAAAACCATCTCGGTTTTCGGTTCCATCACACGAATCGGCTCATCCATGCTGAGTTCTTTTCCCTCGTACGGATGTGCTCCTCCTCTAAAGGTTGAATTTCCCAAGGTAATTCCCTCCTTTGGCGTGCTTTCTTATTTAGAAGCACTGCGTTTTATTGAGATTTTTTATCTAGTAACTTACATCATACCACTTTTTTTTACAAAAAACAAGATTTTGAGATGTGAAAAATCTCCGTCTTAACATAACTCTTGTTAAAATTAGCTATTGCATCTTTATGTCGTTTAAAAGCATCCCCATTTACCGCGTGAACCGCATTTATTGCATGAAATATTGCATAATATGCTCTATTATTAGCCCCTTTATATTCGCCTGCCCGCAACAAAATTCTTGCCGAGCTCAAATCATCCTTTGCCGTTTGAACCCGATACAAGACCAAATCCTTCACCGTCCCTATATTCTCATGATTCTCCATACAACACTACTCCTTCCCGTCTTACATTAGCATAAAAGGGATAATTCACAACCCACTTATTAAAATGTTCTTCATTCTTTGCAATTGTTTTAATGTCCAGATCATTGTCCATATTAAAATCATAAGTCATATAGGAAAGCTGCTTGCTGTACTGCTTTAACGCAATATCCGGTATATCCAGCAGTATCATAATATCGACATCGGAATCTTCCCGCGCATCTCCTCTGGCATAAGACCCATATAAGATCACTCTTTTTAAATGTGTTCCATATATTTTCTGAACTTCAATAATATACTGATCCATTAAATGTTTCATTGCCTGCGTCATATCCCTTCCTCCTTCTAAAATATATATCCTTAAAGTTATGATATCAATTTTGCTTTTGGAATGCAACTCACAATTTTAAAAAGGGCGAACATTTTATAAAAAATGACCGCCCCAAACTCTTACACTGTCTCATGTAAATGATGATACTTTTCTTTTGTCGCCATTCCACCCCGGATATGCCGTTCTGACTTGTTGATGTCTAAAATCTTCCGGGCTTTTGCCGCCAGCCGCGGATTGATTTCTTCCATCCGCTCGGTCACATCCTTATGTACCGTACTCTTAGAAACCCCGAATTTCTTTGCTGTCTGCCGCACTGTCGCCCCATTTTCCACGATATAATTGGCAATCTCGACAGCCCGCTCTTCGATATATGTTTTCAAAAAACTACCCCCTGTATACTCGTTGTTTCATTGTATGCAGGGGGTGTAGGGTTTATGTATGAGAAATCTCAGTCTTTCTCACATCGTTCACAGATCATCTGATAAATCTCCGCATGATCTTTTTCTAAGGCAACTTCCAGTTCCGAATACAGTGTATCTTCGGCAAGTGCAAAATACCGTTCGTCTACTGCCGTGCTTTTCCAGGTGCAGAATATCCTCCACTTTACAGATTCCTTTCTCCAATAATTGTAACACAATTTTTCAGAGAATTTCAAAGGGCATTTTGCACAAAAATTCATCTAGCATATACAATGGAACATTTATCATCCATTCTTGTTGTCTATAATTCGACATAGACGAACGTATCGCCGTTTGAGGTCTATATTTTTCACAAAAAGCCTTAAGGCTTTTTGCACGCAGATTTTCTTCCGCTTTGACTTCAATAGGAATACATTGCATATCTTGCTGTATCAAAAAATCAATTTCACCAGTAGAATTTTTTGTAGAAAAATAATATAATTCTCGATCTGCTGCTTTCAACTGCTGTGCCACAAACTGTTCTGTCAACGCTCCTTTAAACTCTTCAAATATCCGACTGCCATCAAGCAAAACTTTTGCCGTTATATCCGCCCTTGCCCCTAGCAATCCAACATCCAGCATAAACATTTTAAAATTATTTAATTCCATATATGCAATCAACGGAATCCCCGGTTTACTAACCCTATAATTTTTTATAATCAATCCCGCATCTTCCAGCCATTGAATGGCCAATTCAAAATCTTTTGCCCGGGCACCCTCTCTAACAGAACCATAAATAAACTTACGATTTTCCTTTGCAAGTTGTGCTGGAATTGAATTCCATACCATTCGGATTCTAGGAATAACATCCTTTGGAGCATGCTTACTGAAATCTTCCTCATAATATTTCAACAAATCCCTTTGTATTTTCCGTACCTCATTAAAATCCTCTGTATCCAAATAAGTTTGAACCACTTCCGGCATCCCACCAATATAATAATACTTCTTCAATAATTCTGTATATTTTACCGAGTACGCATTTATCATTTGATAATCCTGTGACTGTAATAACTCTGCTAAATTTTCCTCTCCGTTTGCACGCAAAAATTCAGAAAAATTCAACGGATATAAATGCATAAAATCCACTTTCCCTACCGGAAAAGATGTTCCTTGATGAAGTGCAACACCAAGTAATGACCCAGCTGCAATAATTGCATATTGTGGAGCATTTTCATAGAAATATTTTAGCGAAGCTAATGCTTTCGGTGCCTCTTGTATTTCATCAAATATAATGAGTGTATTTGCCACCTCAAAATTTTTTCCATATTCAATTTTTATAGCTGATATAATGCGGGAAATATCAAAATCAATCTCAAATACATTTTTCATAACCTCATTATTGTCAAAATTTATATAAATAGTATCCTTAAAATACCGTTTACCAAACTCTTTCATAATCCAAGTTTTCCCAACCTGTCTGGCCCCCTGAATAATGAGAGGTTTTCTTTTTTTCTTATTTTTCCACCCTTCTAACTTACCAAACAAATTTCTTTCCATACAGAATACCACCTTTCCATCAAATGAACTATACCCTGTTTGTTCTTATTATATCTGCTTTTCGTCAAAATATCAACATTTTTAAGGTGGTAAATTTTGCTTTTACAACATTTTTAAGGTTGTAAATTCGATTTTCAAAACACTTTTCAGGTGGTAACGTCTTATTTTTTATACCTTACTTTCCCTTTTTCTTTGACTTTCCTTTATCGTTACTATGCTCACGATTACAATAAAAATTGGTAACACAATTACCGTTTCAAGCAAGCAGACTCCTCTTTCAAGCCAAACAAATTTTTCCATCCATCCGGAAAGAACTTTATTCCATGTGTAAATAACAAATGGCGGATAAAGCACAACCCACAATTGAATTATCCCAATTGCCAACAGATATCCTTCGCACAAAAGCAGTTTCTTTAGAGCCGCCTTGCAGCCATTTGTTTTTATCCTTTTCTTTGTGCAGATCATTTGATAGAAACTAACAAAAATCCCTACCAAAATCCCCACATCTACGATACCGAGAATAATATCACCAAAATCCATAAAAATTCCCCCTTGTTTTTGTTTTCCAGTATACCATACTTTTGGGGGAAAAGCACCAATTTTTGATAGACGACAACAATTTAAGAATGAACAACAAAAGCGCTTTCTTTAATTGATTGATAACGCATCTTTTTGTCTAGTTTATTTCGGTATTCACTACATTTTCCTTTTGGTACTACTACAACACCAATTCCTCTAATAATATCATAATTAAACATTTCATCAAGATATTCCGGCACTTGCTGTCCCGCTTCATTTTCTCCAAACAAACACACTTCTTGATTAGCTATTTGCGGAACTTTTTTCCCTTTAAATTTTAAAATACCAATTGTTGTCTCCAATGCATTTTTCTCAATTTTTTTAACCGATTTAGGTATTATAAGTTTTGTAAATCCACAATTCTTAAATGCCCCGCTTTTTATTATCTGAATTTTATTTGGCAAAACAATTTCACGCAATGAAGGACAATTCATAAAGGTATTTTTGTCTATTACTTTTATATTAGACGGCAGCTTAACTTTTTCCAGTTTTCTACATCCAATAAATACATCCTTATCAATTTTCTTAATTGACTCTGGAAAAACAACCTTTTTTAGATTTTTGCACTCTCTAAATGCCCCTTTACCTACTATATGTAATGTTTCAGGAAGTTCTATATTGCAAATTCCCGAATATGCAAAACCTTCCTTTTCCAGTTTTTTCATCCTACCAGTTATCACTACTTTTTTCACAGTTTCATTTCCGGCAAAAGCACACCTCTGAATTTTTATCGTCTTTTTCAGCAATTTAAATGTTCCTTTTGCTACCCCTGCACTTAATAATTTTCCTTTGTTTTTACTATATATCGCTCCATCCACTACCGTCATATAAGAATTACTCGAGGATATTTGAATTTTTTTCAGGTTTTTACAGTTTAAAAACATTTCCTTTTCAATATTCTTAAGGCTTGCAGGAAATATAATTTTTTGCACCCCACTTTCTGCAAATGCCTTTTCTTTAACAGTCTCCACACCATCAATAACATTTATTGTTCCGTCTTGTTTTCCACTTTTTAACAATATTTTTTTATCAATCGAGTATAAAACATTATCTTTAACCAAAAAACTTTGATTATTTGAATTTACCTCTAACTCAAAACGATATAAATCTGAAACTAATATTTTATTAACAGCATCCGAAAATACAAGCCTTTTTGCCTTTAGTTTCTTTACTGCATTCGAAGCTATTTCATTAACAATATACGTTTTCCCATTTACTGAAACTTCTCTAGGGAAAATATATTCCGCTCCATTAGGTGCCTCATTTCCCACATACTCTTCGTAAACAGCAGTCATTTTTCTGTCATTAAGATTATATTTTACATTCTCTTTAATGACAGTCTCTGCTAAACAACTTGGAGAAATCAATAAACAGGTACACAAAATCATTCCATATTTCAATATATTTTTCATAATCTTTTCCTCTCTTTTTTTGTGCATGTTCAACAAAATCCTCGATTTTACTGACTTTACTGAACAGTTAATAAGTTACATATATCTACAAAATAGAGTTTTCTGGATAGAAAGTTACTTCGGGGAGTCCTTTCCGGATGATTTTAGGTACAAGAAACAAAACGTCTTTGTTTCTCCTTATAAAGGTCTTCTTGTTTCCCAATTTCACCTACAGTAACTAACCTCTCATGTCTACCAAGATCACCTGCCTCTGCTGGGTCCTAAATTCCTTCGTTCTTCTTATCCATAGTTGGGTGCTGCTCATGCTCCTGCAACAGGGTCGTTCCCATATGGAAAATCTCTATGCAGCTACTAGCTCTACTTTGTCTTATATATTTTTGCTTTCCTGTTTCACAGCACCATTGACGGCGGACGCTTTCCTGTTTACAGTAATTTCTTCTTAAGCGACTATTCCATCGCTCGGGCGGTGAATATTCGACATCATTTTAAATCCAGCCTTTCCTTCATCTGCTCTTTTTTTCCTGAATAATACAATGATACTCCATCATGAATAAAGTTTCCAAAGCGGCAGATATACTCATTGTCACCTAATAAAACATTTTCTTCGTCATCTGTCAAAAACACATTGACAGCAGCCCATGGTTCGGATTCCTGCTGAAAATTTACTTTAATATGTACATATCCTTCATTCTCTGATAACGGTCGATAAATACATCCATTACAAAAACGGTTATATTTGTCCTCACTTTCATATTTCCAATACATCCCTTCTTTTTTCATCCCGATAGATGTCCATGTATCATTATCCGTTTCACAGATCTCAAACTCCGCGATTCGTTTTCCAATTCTTTCCTCTGCCATAATGATGCATTGAGGCAGAGCGTAATAAGAGTAAGTTCGAACTTCCGGTGTGGTACATATAGGAAGTTCGATTCTTTTTATCTTTTGCGTGTCTTTGTTTATCACGAAAACTTCCTCCTCTCGTCCCTTCTAAGTACTCTTTTTCCTATCATCAGCGAACCTACGACTCCCATATGACCGGTTAAAATAATGGTTACAATTTGATTTTTCTGTAAACAGATCAACGCGATTACAATTGCACTTTGTATTATAAGTATGATTCTGGTAACCCTTTTAAAATAAATTCTTTCACTCTCCGATATGCGCCGTGTCTGTGTATCTATCGGTGCCAACCAAAAAACAATTCCGGCACATGCTCCCTCAATCAGCACGTTATACGGAAAAATCAAATGGTTTTTTGCAAAACCAATCCATAAAACAGCCCCTATCATGTACAATGCTGATAGAGCCGAACATGCCGACCGCGTTTTGGCATGATAGCCTCCCGCATATTGCCTTAAAGGGATAAATGCAATACACAGTATAATGATCTCCCAGTAGGCCTTAAAAATAACTGCTATTGTGATTGTAATAAGAATGATAATCGTTTTTTCGAGCAGCAACGTATATCCATATATGTATAAATCCCTTTTGCTTTTTGAAAACTCGCCCTGTTCTATCTTCTTATCCACTATGCTGTGTATCCACTTATCCATAGTCTCACCACTTAGTGTCTTTTGAAGCAAGCTGCTGATTCCGGTGCTTCCGGCTGATGGAAGAACCAGGAACATGTCTGGTTTACATTCTGAGCAACAAGCACAAGGGCCAGACTATTCAGCACGCCAAATGACATAAGTTTTGATACCATTTTCCTGAGTTTCATAAAAAAACACCTCCTATTGAATTTGATAATTTTATCATCGCATAATTTTTTATCAATTTCAACTGAAGGTGCAATATTTGCATTTTAAGTGCAATATTTGTAATTTTTGTGACTATTCAGTCTCTATTTCAGAAGTCGGATTAGGGAGAACTATCATTGTCTCAAATATTTTACCGTCATAATTTCTATAAATGTCCCCCGAATAAGTTTCAACAATCCGGTTTACATTACGCAGTCCGATACCGTGAAAACTTTTTTCTTCTTTTGTCGTCATAAACTGTTCACCGTTTTGAATGATGGCGCCATTATACGTATTTTTAATCCGGAAAACAACAAACTCCCCATCATTCTGCATATACAAATATACCCATATTTTCCCTTTTTTACATTTTTTAGCTGCTTCCAAGGCATTATCCAGCAGATTTCCTAAAAGTGACGTAATGTCAATTTCCTGCACAAATTCAACCTTGAATCCTCCCTCCACAAACATTTCTGTCGGTACCTTTTCCTTTTCTGCCCCTCTCTTAAAATCACCCAAAAGTATATTTAAAAAATGATTGGCACAAATAATCTTCTCCTCTTCTTTATGAATTCCTATCTGCAGACTGTCAAGAACTTCTTGAATCTTATCGTCCTGTCCTTCTTGAAGATAAATGCCAATCTGTTTTAGATAATATTTGATATCATGTATTTTTTCTTTATATCCTTTTTCGATACTGTCCTGCTTATCATGCCAGTTTTTCCGCTCATCGTATTTTGTCTGACTGATTTCCAAAAGCATTTTCTGTTCCTGAAGCTGACTGTATTTTGTAAAGATGTAAAACAAAATAATATTTCCGCAAAGCAGAATTAGATATAAAATAATCAACACCACATCTCTTGAGGTAAGTTCATCCCCGCCCACACGAATGTAGGGAATCAGTGCCATAAGCCCGATCGTTGCAAGCGGAATAATAATAAATGCACTAAATATTTTCAATGATATTTTTCTTACCTGTATCTTCGATATCTGCTTAATGATCGTTAAAATGACAAACTCAATCAATTTTATCGCAATAATACTGCTTAGCATCACAAAATGATTTTTGTATATTTCATTTGTTGGCAAATTAAGCGAAACATTTAGCAAAAAATAGAAAATCATCTCTGCACTCATAAAAACTACAATTATGATAATTCCATGAAATATACGTAACACAGCACTTCCCTGTACTAATACCATACCAACAAAAAAACATAAGAAACAGGTAACAACAAAATTTAATTTACTGTTGTTTTGCAGATTTGCAATTGTATTGAGCGCAATGACAATTCCTGCCAACCCGAGTTCCCAAACGCGACTTCTGAAAATTTCTGTTTTTGCATGAAAAGCTTTATAAAAATCGAAAACAAGATAAACTTCTACCATGGTCGAAACAAGCATGCAAATATTGTAAAGTATACTTTCGTTCATCCATTGTTCCTTTCCGGATATTTATTCCCAAAATACTGCATCATTTTCTTTTTAAATTCCTGTTTTTTTGATCTTGAAATAGAGATCATTTCTGTTCCTATTTTAATAAAGTCTCCTTCCCGCTGCCCCAATATATAATGCAGATTCACAATATAACTGCTATGTGGCATGGCAAAATCGGATTTATCCAGCATATTCATCAATTCTTTGAAAGAGTATGGCGCAATAATATTTCCATCGGAATATATTTTTTCAAGGGATTCTTTTACATGTAATATGCTTTTTCCATTTTTATGATGCGTTATGAATGTGATGTCTGCTGTTTGAACCGTAATTTTCTCCCGCTTATAATACGCTTCTATGCTATAGACCTTTTTGCGTCTCGCAATTTCCTTGAAGATATCGTAAAGATCTTTCATTACCTCTTCTTTTTCTGCCTGCTTCAATATGTAACGATAGGGCGAAATCTTAATCGTCTCGGGTGTCGGCATGTAAATTCCGGAGCAGTGTACCAAAACTCCCTGATACCCTCGTTTCCTAAGTTCAACCGATATTTCATTTCCGTCCATTCCTTTCAACTGAATGTCTAGAAATACAACATCCGCATTATCAATATCACTGTTTAATAATTGTTCTCCCGATGTACATTTCACAATCTCTAATAGGTCTTCCTGCTGACTGCATTTCTTAAGCAATTTTTCTAATTCATCCATGTAATTTGTGTCATCATCACAGAGAGCGATCTTATAATTCATCTGAAGTCACTCCTCTCCTTATCCTTTTTCCATATTTCCAGTATAACATGTTTGGGGTTGGAAAACAATGGGAAAAGCTGTTTTGAATTAATATATCCACTATTTTCGTATTCATTGCAAGCAGACTCATCTCCTCCCCCCAAACGCCACACACCACAGGAAAGCCCCAAAAACCTCCTCCCACGCCAAGGGGACCAGCCTTCCGGCTGGTCCCCCGTAATATAAGTTGATGAAGTTTTCTCCCTGAAATTACGAAGGCTGCATAGCAGCATTCGTAATTCTTGGTTCTTCTTATTTGCTGCTTTGTTTTTTCTTGGAAATTACGTCAAAAGCTACGGCTGCCAGAAGGACAAGTCCTTTTACGGCTTTCTGCCAGTTTGCGTCGATTCCCATGATAGACATTCCGTTGTTCAGAACACCCATGAAGATGGCACCGATTACTACTCCTGGTACGGTTCCGATTCCACCGTATGCGGAAGCTCCACCGATGAAGCAGGCACCGATCGCATCCATTTCGTAGTTTGTTCCGGCTGTAGGTGCTGCGGAATTGAAACGGGCGATGCAGACAAGAGCTGCGACTGCAGAAAGCACTGCCATGTTGACATAAGCGATGAAGTATACGCGGTTTGTCTTAACACCACTGAGTTTTGCTGCATTTTCGTTACCGCCGACTGCGTAGTAGTAACGGCCGGAAACGGTTTTGGATGTGTAGTAAGCATAAGCGGCTACGATTACGGCAAGAAGAATGAGGATTGTCGGCAGACCTTTGTAGCTGTACAATTTGATGCAGACAAACATAACCACTGCGGTAATGATGACACATCTTGCGATATCGCCGTAAAGATTGCTCTGCTGATATCCGTTTTTCTTTGCTTTCATTCGTTTCCAGATAACGGAAGCGATATAACCCACACTGATCAGGATGCCGGCTGCAAGAGCGGTTCCATAACCAGGTACGTAATTGTTAAACAATGCAATATATTCATCCGGCATTGGGGAGATTGTGAGGCCATCCAGTACGAGGAGTGCGACACCACGCCATAAAAGCATGCCGGCAAGAGTTACGATAAACGGAGGGATGCGGACGTAGGCGATCCAGAATGCCTGCCATACACCGATTCCAAGTCCTACGAGAAGACCGGCTCCGATGGCTACCCACATATTAACGCCGCCATTTACTATCAATTTTCCGACTACGGCGCCGACCAGACACACGATCGAGCCGACGGACAAGTCGATGTTACCACCGGTAAGGATACAAAGTAACATACCTACTGCAAGAATAACGACATAACCATTTTGTGCGATTAAGTTCGTTATATTGGATGACAAGAGGAGTGCTCCATCCGTCATAAATGTAAAGAATATGGCAACGATGATCAGCGCGATCACCATTGTATTTTTTTTCAAAGCTTCTTTCACCTGATTCATTTCATTCACGCTCCTTTTCCTGATTTCATGATATATGACATGATAATTTCCTGGGTTGCTTCTTTTCCGTCTACTTCGCCCACCATTTTACCTTCGTTCATGACATAGATGCGGTCGCTCATGCCAAGCACTTCCGGTAATTCCGAAGAAATGATGATGACGGATTTTCCTGCTGCCACCAGGTCATTGATGATACAATAAATCTCGTATTTGGCTCCAACGTCGATTCCTCGTGTCGGTTCATCCAGGATCAATACGTCGGGATCCGTCAGCATCCATTTTGCCAAAAGCACTTTCTGCTGGTTACCACCGCTCAAATTTCCCACATTTTGGTAAACCGACGGTGCTTTCGTATGAAGTTTCTGCCGGTAATCTTCTGCGATCTGAACTTCTTTTAATTTGTCAATCACACCATAGCGGCTGACTTTGTCCATCTTCGCAAGAGACGTATTGGTGTAAATCGGATTGCTTAAGATCAATCCATTGCCTTTTCGGTCTTCGGTCACATAAGCAAGTTTGTGCTCGATCGCCTGACGTACATTTTTCAGATGAACTTCCTTTCCATTCATCTTAATCGTTCCGCTGATGCCGGTTCCGTAACTGTGTCCAAACAGACTCATCGCAAGTTCCGTACGTCCTGCTCCCATCAAACCGGAGATGCCGACCACTTCGCCGCGGCGTACATAAAAGGATACGTCGTCAACCACTTTCTTTGCCGGTGTCATCGGATGATGAACGGTCCAATGATCGACTTCCATACAAATCTCGCCGATCTTGACATTTTCTCTGGCCGGGAAACGATTGCTGAGTTCTCGTCCAACCATGCCGCGGATAATACGGTTTTCACTGAAATCGTCCACTTCTTTATCCATCGTCTCAATCGTGGAGCCGTCACGGATAACCGTAATCTTATCTGCCACGTAAGAAATTTCATTTAATTTGTGGGAAATGATGATCGATGTCATTCCCTGTTTTTTAAACTCAAGCATGAGTTCCAAAAGTGCCTGCGAATCGGATTCATTGAGCGATGCCGTCGGCTCGTCAAGGATTAAAAGTTTTACATCTTTCGCCAGTGCTTTGGCAATTTCTACCAGCTGCTGTTTGCCAACTCCGATATCTTTGATCAAAGTGTGTGGATCTTCTTTCAATCCTACCTTTTTCATAAGCTCCTCGGCACGTCCGTAGGTTTTCGTCCAGTCAATCGCCATTTTCCTGCCCTGCTCATTGCCAAGAAACATATTTTCTGCGATCGTCATATACGGTACCAGTGCGAGTTCCTGGTGGATAATTACAATACCTTTTTTCTCACTGTCTTTAATTTCCTTAAATTTACAAATTTCTCCATCGTAAACGATGTCACCTTCGTAACTTCCATAAGGGTAGATTCCACTGAGGACATTCATCAATGTCGATTTACCGGCTCCGTTTTCACCGACCAGTGCGTGAATCTCACCTTTTTTCACCTTCAAATTGACATTATCCAGTGCTTTTACGCCGGGAAATGTTTTGGTAATTCCATTCATTTCCAAGATATATTCTGCCATCGGTCACCCCTCCTTACTTCACATCAGATTCTTTATAATATCCGGAATCGATCAACACTTCTTTGTAGTTATCCTGGTCTGCGAAGACAGGCTGGCAAAGATACGTTGGCACGATTCCTTTTCCATTGTCATAACTTTCTGTGTCATTGACCGGAACTTCTTTTCCTTCAATGATCGCTGTTACCATTTCTACTACTTTGGATGCCAGCTGTCTCGTATCTTTAAAGATTGACATCGACTGTTTGCCGGCAATGATATTTTTCACGGATGTGATATCGCAGTCCTGACCGGTCAGGATCGGGAAGTCGCCTTTGTAAGAAGCGACCAGTGCATTGGTGATACCATTTGCTACTGAGTCATTGGAAGACAATACCGCATCCAATTTTGTACCATCTTGATAGTACGCTGCCAGAATATTTTCCATTCTCTTCTGGGCTTCCTCAGTGGACCAGTTAGCTGTCGCACATTCTGCCAAAGTCGTTGAACCGGAACGAACTACCAGTTTTCCGGAATCAATGTACGGCTGGAGAATCTTCATCGCACCGCCAAAGAAGTAATTACAGTTGTTATCGTCGGAAGAACCGGTGAAAAGTTCGATATTAAATGGTCCTTTTGCATTTTTCAGATCCAGTTTATCTTCAATGTACTGCCCCTGAAGTTCTCCGACAAGTTCATTATCAAATGTTGCATAATACGATACGGCGTCGCTCTGCATGATCAAACGGTCATAGGCAATAACCGGGATACCCAGTCCTTTCGCTCCCTGCAAAGCAGTTCCAAGTGCCGAACCATCGATAGAAGCAACTACCAAAACATCCGGATTGACAGCGATCATATTTTCAATCTGGCTGACCTGCGTTGCGATATCGTTGTTCGCATACTGGATATCTACGTCATATCCTTGTTTTTCAAGCTGCGCTTTCATATTACTTCCGTCCTGTGCCCAGCGCTGCAGATCCTTTGTCGGCATGGAAACCGCGATCCGCTTTTTCGCATCCGGGTCTTTTTGCTGTGGCTTATTGACTGCCACTTGATCTCCGCTTACTCCGCAGGCGGTCAGCGAAAGCATCATTCCGACTGCCATCAGGCAAGCGATCCATTTTTTTATCATCTTCATAGCCATTCTCCTTCTCAAAATATTTTTCTTGCATACAGCCATTCTTGTTTTCTTGTCTACAATATACCATACCCGAAACAGGAATGCTTTACGATGAAATGGACAATTTTGCGATTTTCCTGACAGCACAAAAAAAGAGTAGCACAATCTTAATTTCAAAATTGTGCTACTGCTCTTAATTCGCTTTTTTATTGAGATATACTTCTTCTTTTGTGTGGAACCCTCCCTCAATAATCACTTGATCCATGTTTTTCTGATCAACAAAAATCGGGGAAAGCTGATAACTTAGCACGTCGTAAGTACCGTCCGACATCGTCGTTGTCACACCCGGGTCTTCGTCTTTGACAAGTTTCACACAAAGATCTGCCGCATTCTCCGCAAGCTCGTCAATATTTTTAAATGCCGTTCCCCCCTGAGTCCCCTCGACGATACGCTGACAGGCGGCAAGATCACCATCCTGCCCAAGGACATACACTTTTCCGGCTTTCTGGTTTTCCGAAAGTGCACGAATCGCCTGTGTTGCAAGATCATCATTGCCGCACACCACGACATCACAAGAATTCCCTTTGGAAAAATATTCTGAAACGATATCATATGCCTGCTCTGCGATCCAGCCTTTTGCATAATTTTTTTCTACAACTTTATAGGTACTGCCTAATTTGGAAGCCAGCCCTTTTTCCATCAATTTCACATTATAATCTTCCGGCGAACCAAGAACTTCCAGTATCTGTGCGCCTTTTGGAAATTTCCGGGTGATCGCATCGCCGTAAATCTCGCCAACCTTTTCACTGTCAAACGAGAGGTACAGGTCCACATTGGCATTTTCCAACATTCTGTCGTAGGCAACGACGCGGATTCCCTGCGCTTTTGCCTGTGCAACCACTTCACTGAGCGCAGACGTATCGACTGCGACAACCACGATCACATCCATTTTCTGTTCGATAAAATACGAAATCTGCTTTTTCTGTGCCGCCACATCTCCACCGGCATTCTGCACATTGACAGTAGCACCGAGTTCCTGCGCCCGCGACACAAAGACATCGCGGTCGCGCTGCCACCGCTCGATGACAAGAGAATCAAATGAAAATCCGATCCGGATTCCATCCGTGTCTCTTTTCTTTTCCGGCTCGCCTGCTCCACATCCGGTCAGCAAAATGACTACTGCCACACAGAATAATAAACAGATCCTCTTTCTATTTACTTGCTTCATACGTTCCTTCTTTCTAACTTTCACGGTATTCCGACGGGGTCACACCAACCGTCTTTTTAAAAATCCGGCTGAAATAATTCGGATCACTGTACCCGGATTCCACACAGATCTGCTTGATGCTCTTTTCCTTTTCCCGCAGCAGATTTTTTGCGTGTTCCATCCGAAGTCCCGTCAAATACTCAACAAATGTCTCACCTGTTTCCTCCTTAAAAACTTTACTAAAGTAATAGGGACTGACATTAGCGACACGGCTCACTTCGTCGAGCGACACGTCTTTTTGGAAATTATTTACAATATAGTCTCTGGCATTGGCAACAATATCACTATATTTCTCGCTCGCTTTCGCATGAATGATCTCTGCCGCTGCTTTCATATGATCAAGAAACCAGCTTTGCAGCTGATCCATCGTTGTAAAACCGGTTACCGTCGCCAGATAATTTGTTCGATCGCGGAAATGATAAGACATTCCGCCTTCGTGAAAGGCAATTCGCTCAGCATACATGACAAGTTCCAGCACTTTCAGACGGACATCATCCGGACAGGAAGCATAATTCTTCTGCATCCAATCAAAGAACTGTGCGGCCTCCTCCAGTGTTTTTGAAACGTCGCCATGTTTGAGTGCCACATACATCGCATTTTCTGTCTCCATCGGATAATTTTCTTCAATGTCCTGCGCCGCCACAAGGTCATTGATATGCATTACTGTCCCTTCAGCCTTTTTCAACGCCAGACAGGCTTCCTGATACGACGGATAAATATCATCCACCGGGCGGATGCTTCCGACTCCGGCACGAAACTGTAATTCAATACGCGAAATCAGTTTCTGTATCATATTATCGGTTTTTTCAATGATTTTTACTCGTTCATTGTATTCTTTTTCCGGAGCTGCCGCCGGCACATAAACGACGATTTTATTGGTCATAACCGGTCCTACCGTCGCCGGGAAAAATTCCTTCACGATCTGACGGAATTCATCGTAAAATTTCTGCGCTTTGACCGACATTCCGACGACATTTGTCATTTTTCGGTTTTCGATCGCATCACCGACCTCGATGACAAGAATCATGCCATAATCTCCCGGAATATCGAGCAATTCACGGAAACGTTCTGTATCTCCCGAATAGTTATCCTGAAATAAGATCGAATAAATCATTCCGCTCTCAATGATCGGCACGACGGCTTCCAATTTTTCCTTGTATTCCAGACTTTTTTCCCATCGTCTCTGCTGTTTGCGCACTTCATCCATCGCTTTTTCAAGTGCCGAGACGATACGCGAAGTGTTGGCAGGCTTCGTAATAAAATCCATAACGCCAAGTGACATCGCTTTTTTCGCATAGTCAAACGTATCATAGGCGGACATAATGATAAAACAGGTTCTCGGGCAGAATGTTTTGATCTCTTCAATCGCCTCAATTCCGTTGATTCCCGGCATCTGAATGTCTAACATTGCGATATCCGGTCGAAATTCTTCCGCAACTTCGATGACGGCTCGTCCGGTCTTTGCCGTCCGCACTTCGCACGTATCTCCAAAATTTTTCGCCACGATCCGCTGCAGGGATTCGAGTACAATTCCCTCGTCATCTGCCAGCAGTAATTTTATCATAGTCTCACCTCCTTCGGAATTTTAAGCATAAACTGCGTTCCCTTTCCTTCACCGTCACTTTTGATCTCCAATACATCTTCCGTCGTATAATACATCTGCAGCCGTTCCAATACATTGTAAATACCGATTCCATTGGATTTGCTGTTTTTCCTGTTTTTTACATTTTCTCCCTGCAGCACACGTTCGATGAGTTCCCTGCTCATGCCGCGCCCATTGTCAGCGACTTCGATATAAACGGTCCCTGCGTCCTGCCAGATCCGCAGTGTAACCCAGCCTTCCCACTCGACGCCTCGGATACCGTACTGCACGGCATTTTCGACAAGTGGCTGCAGGATCATGGATGGCACAAGGACATTTTCCAGTCCCGGCTCAATTTCCTTCTTATAATGAATATCTCCGGCAAAACGCACATTGAGAATGTAAATATAATGGTCGACAAGCTGAATTTCATCCGCAAGTGTCGCATCTTCATTGATGCGTGACAGATTGTAACGAAAAAATTCTGCCATATTTTCGATAAAAAGTGCCGTCTTATCCGCATCTTCGATCATCGCAAGCTGCATTCCCGCATTCAATGTATTAAATAGGAAGTGGGGATTGATCTGCGATTGCAGGTATTTTAATTGGGCATCCTTTAACAACGTCTGTGTTTTTAATTCATTTTCACGCATCTCGTTTTCTTTTTCCATGCTGAGACGCTGCGCTTCGACATATTCGCGTATGCTTCCCATCATCTTATCAAAGGCTTTTGACAGACTCTCAACTTCATCTCCGGTGCGAAATACCGGGATATCCACGGAAAGATCCCCCGCTGTAACTTCCTTCGCACGCCTCGACAAAATTTTCAACGGTCTCGTGAGACGCCGCGTCATCATGACGACCATGATCGTATCGCACAGTACAACGACGAAGAACATAATCGTTCCTACTACTTCCATATAATATAGGAAGTTTTGCAAAAGCAGGTAATTATGAGAATTTCCCTGAAACTGTATATTGTTCAGGCTGCTGATGTAGCCATTGAGATATTCTTTCATTTTTCCCGCTTCTTCATAGCGCTCCCCATAAGTGTTCACATCTCGTCCACGCTTTGCCTTTACTGCCTCCTCGGAAATCTTTAGGTAATTTTTTCCAAGATAATAAATATTATTTTTTAACACACTCGTCTGTCGGTCCATCGCCTCTTCCTGTACCATTGCCAGCTGCTCAGACAGATTCTGCTGGCTGATGTAATACTCCTGCAGGACACCGGAATCTCTCGTTTTTAGATATTCCAACATCTCGGAATGCACTTTATCCAGTTCTTCTGTCATTTTATTTAATTGCACATTGGTCGCATATACCTGCTCGATCTGAACAAGTACCTGATTGATATTAAGAAACATCATAACATTGATCAACAGTGTCATAACCGATGTAAATATCAATAATACGATCATTTTTGTGCTAATCGACGCTCGCTTCATTTTCCACCTCTTATCACGTTTTGTTGTATCATCTGATATTCGTTTACAATACCGTTTTTCTTATATTCCTGCAATGCCTGGATTGCCGTCTTTCCAATCGCCTCTGAATCAATCGCCACGCTCGCTGCAATTACTTTTTTTTCCAGTCCCCGCCGAATCTCATCATTTTCATAAGCTCCAATAATCTTGACCAAGCCTACTTTACTATAATCAACAACCGCCTGATACGCATATGCGGTTCCTTCCAAAGACAAACTGACAAGTACGTCCGGGCACCGTTTCTCATCCAAAATACAGTTTCTGACTGCTTTTTCTGTCGCGAATTCATCTTCTCCCTCAAGAAGCTGTACTCGGATTTTTGCTCCCTGCACTTTCCGGCGGATGGTCTGCAAAACCAGATTGCTCTCTCCAAGGTCTCCATTTTTTTCCATCAGCACAAGGACATCGTTTTCCTTCTTGGAAATATTTTCCTGTATCAACTCTGCATAACTGTCTCCGAGACTGCTGTCATTGACTCCGACAAACGCACATCGCCTGCCACTGTAGTTGTCATGCAGCATTGTCACGACCGGAATTCCGGCTTCCATCGCCGCATTCATCTCCGGGCCGACCGATTTGGAAGAGGATTGCAATAAAATGCCATCGACTTTTTCTGCAATCGCAATATCCATATATTCTTTCGTCTCATATGTCTGCGACACATTTTCAAAAATCTGCTCGACATAAATATTTTGCTTTTTGCCTTCTTCTTTTGCCGCCTCGTAAACCTGCTGCCAATATTCATCTTCCGGATTATCTACAATAAAGGCATAATGTGCCTCATAGGACTGCTCTTTCGTTTCCTCAAGATCTGTCTTTGCCATCTGTCTGCGCAAAATGGCAAAGCCACCGAGTGTCACAGCAAATGCAATGACGATACAGATCAGCATCCCCATAAGAACAGAATTTTGCCTGTTTTTCTTTTTCATTTTCTCTGACATACCACCTTATCTCAACGGAGTTCCTCTCCTCGCCGTTTTTTGTTCATCACTTTATAACGGTACATTTTTTCGTCACTTTCTTTGATATACTGCTGCATGCTCTCCGTTTCCCCGGGCACACGGCTCGTAATCCCGTAACTGGCATGGATTGCATACGGTTTTTCGCTAGTTTTGTTAAATCTTTCCAACTCTTTCTCCATTTTCAGCATCCAGGCACGGCCTTCCAACTCAGTTACATTTTTTGCCAATATAACAAACTCATCACCACCTGTACGCGCACACAAATATTCTCCCCGGCATGCCTCCGAAATCGTCTCGCATGCCTTCTTCAATGCAAAATCACCCTCGATATGCCCGAAATTATCATTGATCTGCTTCATTCCATCGAGATCGATAACGCACAAAAACAAGGGGCTCTTCTCCTGCTTTGCCTGCTCCAGCAGCCGCACACCATGCTTTTCCAGTCCGCGGCGGTTGTACCAGTCGGTCAATTCGTCGCGGTCGTACATATAGGCAAGTTCATCGATCAACGTTTTCATCTTATCTTCAATGAGCAGATCATGAATTTTGTTGCCAATATTGATATTCCAGCGGAAGAATAATTTTGCCGTATTTTCCCAAGTCCAAAATTGAAAGGCTTCATAACCGTAACAGCTGTCCTGAAAATGAATCGGCGCAAAATACCACACCTGCGGTTTATCGCTGATCATTTCTTCCGGCAGAAGTTCCCGCCGTTCAAATGGAATGCGGATTCCGGGCTTCTGCTCATTGTCTTTGATATAAACGCACAATTCCATCTGATCGGTATACGTTTTATACCCCTGCGCATCGTGAAGCATTTCACAGAGGCAGAGTGCATAGTCGCGGATTCCGTACATATTTTTATGAAATTCGGTAATATAATCTGCGATATCTTCGATGGATTCCGCCTGGCTCAGATAAATGGACATATAATCAAACTGTATTGTCCAGTTGTGCTCCGCCTGCAGTTGATCGTATTCGCGTTGCTTTTCCAAAATGATCTTTTCGCCCGCTTTTGCCATGCATCCGCAGGATTCTCGCGCCAAAATATCCGCCTCAAAACAAACTTTATCGATTTTTTTCCAATCCTCGGCTTCCTGATTTTCTGCAATCAACTCCACCGCCTGTTTTCCCATTTTCTGGAAAGGCACTCGCATTGTCGTGATCGCCGGCGTAAAGGAAAGTGTCTCCTGCAGCCCATCGTACCCGCTGACACAGATATCTTCCGGCACACGAATCCCCCGCTTATTCAATTCACTTGTCACTGCTAATGCCATATGGTCATTTGCACACATAATCACTTCCGGCATCTCGTCTGCCGCCAAAAACCAGTCACATGCCTGTGTCCCCATATTGTACCAGTAGTCCCCGTAAAATATCTGTTGTTCTGTCACCGGAAGACTATATTCACGCATCGTATCCAGGAAACACTGCATCCGCTCTCTCGCATCCCAATAATCTTCCGGTCCACTCATAAAACAAAGCCGCTTTTTCCCATGTACCTCAATAAAATGCCGGATAAGTCCTGCCATTCCCGTCGTATTTTCCACAAGAAAGTTGACTGCTCCCTCCACTTTTTCGCGAATGCTGACCACCGGACAATGACAATATTTCTTCACATTGTCAAGGATCTTCTGCTGGCTGCTTTTTTCACTCATTGTATCCAATGCCAGTATCAATCCGGCAAATTCCTCATAACATGGCAGGTCCCATATCATTTGATCACCGATAAAATGTTGATTATTTTGTCCGTACTTTCCATAATTTGTAAAAATTGTCACATTATATCCCTGTAGTTCTGCTTCTTCGATGATTCCTTGGCACAAACGCATCTGAAATTCATCTTTGACTTTTTCTGCAAATACCCCTATGGTTTTTCGTTTGTTGTAAAGCACAGCCGGCTCACCTCCTTTATGTATGATGTTATCACAGAATAGGTCATCTTACAACACCTACATGATGAAAAAAATGTGTTTTTGCAAAACTTGTAAGATATTGTTAAGTATGGTAAACTGTAAGCAGCAAATAACACAAAGGGGGTTTTATATGAAACGGATTTGTATTGTATTTGTTGTTTTATTGCTTTTTCCATATTTTAACATGTTTGTATGGACGCCGTCCGAGCCGGACGCGATGTCCTCACAGGCATCGGCACTTTCGACAGAATCTTCGTCTGCCTCCGCTTCCCCGTATTACCTTGCGGCGATCGGCGCTGATGATACCGCTGCTGTCCTGGACGGTTACCCGTTCAAAGAGACCGTGATCGCGGTCATTGACACCGGTGCGGAATTGTCTCACGAAGATCTCGTCGATTCCCTATGGATCAATGAAGCGGAACAAAATGGCACGGACAATGTGGACGACGACAACAATGGCTACATTGACGATATTTACGGCGTAGATTTTATTAACAATGTACCCACTCCGGTCCCGGAGGATTCCTCTGCTCCTCTTCGTTATGAAGCACCGGAAGATGATTCCAACACCAGTCATGGCACGCACGTCAGCGGGATTATTGGTATGAATCCGGACAATGCAGTCGGCTACGCCGGTGTCGGTTACCGCACAAAGATCATGATCTTAAAAGCAGGAAATTATAAAAACAGTTTTTCGTTTGCCAATGCCGCAAAAGCGGTTCAGTATGCGGTCGCCAATGGTGCAGACGTGATCAATATGTCGTTTGGCAGTTATAATGAAAACAGCACTTTCGCCGAAGAATTGGAAATGGCTTCCTCTTCCTGCCTTCTTGTCGCAGCAGCCGGCAATAACGGAAGAGCCTCTTCCAACTCAACCATGTACCCTGCCGCCTATCCCTACGTGATTGGCGTAATGGCGGGCAATACAACGGATGGCTGCTGGACTTCTTCGAATTTTGTGGATACTTCCCCGGCTCCTTACGACATCCTCTGTCCGGGCGAGTCCATTCTCTCTACCACCCGCTACAATTCATATGCGGAAAAAAGCGGAACTTCGATGGCTTCCCCCATGGTCGCCGGCAGTGCAGCGGTAATTATGGGATTTCTTGAAGCAAATAAAACTTACGAAAGCCGGGAAGATCTTCTTGCTGATACAAAGAAATATCTACTTATGAGTGATTCTGTTTATACTTATATCGCAGATTCCGGTCTCATTTATATTACACCACGCCTGAATCTGAAAAATTCGCTGCAGCATATCATTGAGGATTTGAAAAAAGAGGTGCAAATATCAGCATCTCCATCAGCCACGATAGATCCTTCGGAAAATCCGGTTCCAACAAAAACGCCTTTGCCGACAAGTTCGGCTACTCCGACAGCTACGGAAACACCTTCCGGGACTTCAGCGCCAACCACAACTCCGGTTGTAACCCCATCACCGACGGATTCGGCAATACCGTCGCCAACAGTTTCAGTTTCTCCAGCAGTCATGACGACCCCTCCGGAAAATTCGATTCCGGCGATACCAACAACAGTGCCGTCGCCGGCAGCTTCCGCAGTTCCATCTGCTACGGCACCGTCTCCACCCGGCACCACCGCAGTACCCGGCACCACCACGACTCCCGCCAAAAAATTTGATAGCAAATCTCTCAAGATAAAAAAAGTAACGCAAAAGAAAAAAGGCAAACACAAACTTACCATAAAATGGAAAAAGTGTAAGGCGGCCACAAGATACCAGATTCGTGTTAAAAATAAAAAGAACGGCGAAACACGGTGGTTTTACACTAAGAAAACGAAAATCACCTTAACCCGCAGCAAGAAAATGCAGGTAGGCATCCGCGCCCAGAAGGTAAGTGGGAAAAAGATATGGAGCGGGAGCTATAAGAAACTTCCCCGCGTGGGCTAATGATAGGGAAGGGCAACGGATTTCGCTGGGTTTCCCGATTTTCGCTGCCTCCGCCAGCCTGACACTCCACCAAACACAAATGGGGCTGCCG
>ENA-UONV01000595-UONV01000595.1-human-gut-metagenome-genome-assembly--contig:-CS4-NODE-595-length-39421-cov-9.958314_pt1 | contig 39421 bp, 37 predicted proteins | sample MGYA00242461_ERZ724008 | MGnify/ENA metagenome assembly ERZ724008 | reverse complement strand
AGGAGCCCCTCGACCCGACGCTGCTCGATTACGAAGACAATCTCAGCTGGTAATTAAGGAGGAAATAAAAATGGCTTGGTACTGGATAGTTCTGATAGTTCTCTTCACTCTGCTGTGTCTGCTGTTTCTGGCATACATGACCAATGCGGACATGAAGCTCATTGAGAAGCTGTACGACGCTCTCATCAAATACCACGACAGCAAAACCGTGGAAGAAAAAATCTGATATGAGTCAAAGGCGTTGTCTCAAAACAGCAGAAAGGCTGTTGAGAGGCAGCGCCTTCAATGATATCCGTTCCACGCGGAAAGGATGATTTATCATTGTATCGCGGCATACCTGCCACTCTCGCACTCGCTCCATGGGGTTTTGGACAGTTGTTACCGGCGGTATCATTTTCGTCATGTGAATTCTGCAATGAGCAGAGAAATGTCTTATCTGTATCCTTACATCCTTTTATCTTTAGAAAAAGACATTGGAGTACGAGATATACTCAGTTTGCTATGATATTGGCTGGTGTACTTTTGGGGCAAATACCCTGCCTCTACGCACCGTTTGGGGCAAATACAGCAAAGGGAAAGCACCTGTTGATACAGGTGCTTTTTTCATTGAAGCAAATTAAAAGCAGCGAAGATTAATAGCAATTTTTTTCGAAAAAATAAAAATTTCTATTCAAAAGGCTGTCCCTTATTGTCCCACAGCGGACATGCATATAATAGAGGCGTGCGATGCAGATTGACTATACCTCTGGTATATACAAACATCAATAATAGAAAACAGCGGTATAGGCGCCTCCTACCGCTGTTTTCTATTGCTTGGAGATGAAAGGAAGCCTTTCCGCAGCGCAAAATGCGCTTAGCGGCTATTCCGCAAATGCTGAGCTCTGGGCAGAGAAGCTTCTGAAAAATATATAAAAGATGCAGTAAAAGTCAACAGCATGCCGCCAAAAAAGTCAGACACATTTTTCGGTGGTGAGGGGGTTCCAATTACCCACAGTCGGAAGGAAAGCTGCCTCCATCTATTTTTATACACAGTTTATGACAAGTTGTCAAAATGAAAAGCCTCGGTCGTAGACCGAGGCTTTGGGTGCACATTAATAAATTATAGGCTGTCGAGGCCTTGCTTGAGGTCGGCGATAATGTCCTCATAGTTTTCGAGGCCGACGCTGAGGCGAATGAGACCGGCTGCGATGCCGGAGGCTTTGAGTTCGTCCTCGGTGTAGGTCGAGTGGGTCATGGATGCAGGATGCTCGATGAGAGTTTCAGCATCGCCGAGGGAAACGGCAACGGTCACGAGCTTGAGGGAGTTGACGAGCTTTGCACCGGCCGCACGGCCGCCCTTGACTTCGAACGAAATCATGCCGCCAAAGTCCTTCATCTGCTTTGCGGCGATGTCGTGACCGACATGAGCCTCGAGACCGGGATAGTAGACTTTTTCAACTGCAGGGTGGCCATCCAAGAATTCGGCGATCATTTTCGCATTGGCGCAGTGCTTCTGCATACGGATCTCAAGGGTCTTGAGACCGCGGAGAATAAGAAATGCGCAGAAAGGATCCATAACTGCACCGGTCATGTCCTTAAGGCCGAACATGCGAACCTCGCCGATGAATTCGGCAGAGCCGACGACAAAGCCCGCAATGACATCGCCGTGACCGTTGAGGTATTTGGTGGCAGAGTGTACGACAACATCAGCACCGAGCTTCAGCGGGTTCTGGAGATAGGGGGAGGCAAAGGTGTTGTCGCAGACGACTTTGATGCCTTTGTTATAAGCGTGAGTAATTTCTGCAATTGCGGAAATGTCGGTTATCTTGAGGTTGGGATTTGCGGGAGTTTCAAGGTAGACGCAGCAGGTGTTGGGCTTTAGGTGAGCCTTGACGGCCTCAAGGTCGGAGGTGTCGATGAAATCGACCTCAACGCCGTAGCGGGTCATGCCGTGGTTGAGCAGGGCGAAGGTACAGCCGTACAGTGTGCCGTCGGCGATGATGTGCTTGCCGACACCTGCGATAGTCCACAGGGCAGAGGAGATAGCGCCCATGCCGGAAGCGGTGGCGACACAAGCCTCGCCACCCTCAAGAGCGGCTATCTTGCTTTCGAGCACGGATGTGGTTGGGTTGCCGAGACGGGTGTAGATGTAACCGGCTTCCTCACCGGCGAAGCGGTGGCCGCCCTGCTCGCAGCTATCGAACACGAAGGTCGAGGTCTGGAATATGGGAGTAGTCAGAGCACCGTACTGAGTGTCCTTGACATTGCCGGCGTGGATGGCCTTTGTACCAAAGCCAAAGTTATCGTTATTCATTGAATTACCTCCTAAAAATTATTTCTTCTATACTTTGACTTTAACATAAATGTGAACTAATAAGGTAATTCTCATTATTTAACGCTTGATATAAGCTGCGGTTATAGCTCAAAAGCAAAAAATGCCCGAGCCTTGTGTGAAAACACGGGCTCGGGCGGACTTGATTTGGTTATATCAGCAGATACTCACGAGAAAATTCATAGAATTATTTGCAATTGCACAAAAATGCTTATATCTAAATTGGATATCAAACATTGTCGAGAATGCGGCGGAGAATATCGACAAACTGCTGCTCAAGGGCGGTAAGCGGCAGGCCACGCAGGTGAATATAGCCAATGCGCATCTCGTTTTCCGCATCGGCGAGCGGCACGCTTATAAGCCTGTCATCGCCGTAGCCGACGGGCAGAACTCCGCTGCCGGTAGAAATGCATTCGGTGTGCGCCATGATGTTGTAGATGGTTGCACGGTCGTTGACATAGACGACACGGCTGAAATCCGAGGCTTTGCCGGCAATGGCCTCCTCGGCGTAGTTCATGTTGCTCTCGGATTGCGTGAACATTACATAGGGATACTCAAAAAGCTGCTCGACTCGCACCGAACGCTCCTTAGCGAGCGGATGCTCCTTGCTCATGTAGACCTGAGGCTTGATGGTCGAAAGCTCGAAGAATTCAAGATGCTTTTCGTCGAGAATACGGCGGATGAAATGTTCGGTCATATTTGAAACGAACATAATGCCAAGATCGCTCTGGCGTGTGCTGACCTCGCTGATAACGCTGGACATCTCTGTTTCCTTGAGACTGACATCTACCCTCGGCTCATCTATCAGATGCAAAAACTCGACAAATGCCTGAGCGCAGAATGGGTAGCGCTGCGAGGATATAGAAAGGCGCACACGATCCTCGGCATTTTGCTCACTGTAATAGCGATTTATCTTGCGGCTTGCTTCAACGATCGGCGTTATCATCGCAATAAGGCTGCGGCCGTCATCTGTGAGCGATACGCCACGGTTCGTGCGGTGGAACACCGTTATGCCAAGCTCCTTTTCAACCTCGGCAATCGCCGTTGACAGCGCCGATTGCGATATGAAAAGGCTCTGAGCAGCACGGTTAATTGAGCCGCAGCGCTCCACCTCAATAATATAGCTCATTTGCAGTAAAGTCACGGTTGTACCCTCCTTGACAAACACCCGATGTTCAGGGAACATCGGGTGTTTCACTATGCGTTTTTACTCCTGTGCATCGTCCTTGCCGAGATAATTTATAAGCAGTTCATGCATAAGCTCATCACGGTCAATGCGGCAGATAAGGCTTCGGGCGTTATTGTAGTTGGTTATATAGGTCGGATCCTCCGACAGAATATAACCGACAAGCTGATTAATAGGATTGTAGCCCTTCACTTTAAGAGAGTTGTATACGGACGACAAAATCTCACGCATCTCGGTTTTGCTGTCGATAACTGTAAATCTTCTGGTTATGTCCTCCATAACTTATCCCTCCTTACGATCAAATATACTTAAGTAGATTATAACCACTTTGGTCGCAAAAGTAAAGAGATTTAGCTGCATAAATTCCCTCAGAAGCCAAATTTAGCGCCATTTAGCGCATCTTTGCACCAAATTTACTCTCAAGAGCGCTCAAAACGGCATTCACTGTCTCCTCGGCGTGCTCATCGGTGAGGGTCTGATCATCGGCACGCATGGTAAGCGAGAAGGCGACGGACTTCATACCGTCGGCGATATGGCTGCCTGTGTAGATGTCGAACAGAGAGCAGCCCTTAAGGTACTCACCGCCGTTTTTCATGATGCAGTCGATAAGATGCGCAACGGGTATCTTCTTATCGCACACGATCGCAATGTCACGGGAGACGGCCGGGAAGCGGGGCAGCGGGGTGTATATGGGATCGGCGCCACGAGCCTTCATAAGAGCGTCCAGCGAGAGCTCAGCGCAGTAGAGTTCGGCGTCGATGCCGTAATTCTGGGCGACCAGCGGGTGAATCTGACCGAACACGCCGATATATTCGTCGCCGCAGTAGACCTTTGCGCAGCGGCCGGGGTGGTACGACGGGTTGTCGGTGCAGGCCTCATAACGAATGCCTTGTGCACGGATATCGGTAAGCACGGCCTCGACAACGCCCTTGAGCGTGAAGAAGGTCGTACCGGCACCGTAGGTACCGAGCGTGAGGTACTTCGACTCTATCGCAAGACCGTCCTTGCCGCCGAGACCGTAGGTCCTGCCTATCTCGTAGAGCTTGACAGCCTTATTGCGGAAGTTGTAGTTGCGGGTGAGAATTTCGAGCATGGACGGCAGAGTTGTCGTGCGCATGATGGAGGTGTCCTCGCCAAGTGGGTTGAGTATCCTGAAGCTTGCTCTTCTCGGGTCATCGGCTGCCCAGCGGATCTTGTCGTAATAGGTGGGGGAGATGAACGAGTAGGTGATAATCTCGTCATAGCCGACCGCACGGCACAGACTACCCAGCTGCTGCTCAAGAAGCTGCTCGGGGTTATAGCCGCCACGGGTGGTTTCGCCACGAACGAGGGTGCAGGGAATGTTATTGTAGCCGTAGAAGCGTGCGACTTCCTCGGAAAGGTCGGAGTAGTGCACGACATCGCCACGCCACGATGGAACGGTGATGGTCTCACCGTCTACGCCGAACTGCAGGGACTTAAGTATGCGCAGCATTTCCTCGGTCTCGACATTCGTGCCGAGAAGTGCGTTGATTTTATCGGGACGCAGGGCGAGCACGGTGGGCTCGGGCAGGTTGTTCACGACATCGATAACACCGTCAACGACCTCACCGGCACCGAGAAGCTCGACCAGCTCACAGGCACGGTCGACTGCGGGCAGGGTGTTGTACACATCAAGGCCCTTTTCAAATTTTGCCGAAGCCTCGGTCCTCATGCCGAGGGCGAGAGCGCCTTTTCTGATGCAGGTGCCGTCAAAGTTTGCAGACTCGAAAACGACATCGACTGTGTCATCGACTATCTCGCTGTTTTCGCCGCCCATTATGCCTGCAAGGCCGACTGCACGGGTGCCGTCTGCGATGACGAGCATGTTGGAATTGAGCTTGCGCAGGTTGCCGTCGAGCGTGGTGAGTGTTTCGCCGTCCTGCGCACGGCGGACGATTATCTTGCCGCCCTTGACATAGCGATAGTCAAAAGCGTGCATCGGCTGGCCGTATTCCATCATGACATAGTTTGTGATATCAACGATGTTGTTAATGGGACGCACGCCCATTGCACGCAGACGCTCACGCATCCACTTGGGTGAGGGAGCTATCTTAACATTGCGCACCATGCGTGCGGTGTAGCGGGGGCAGAGGTCGGAAGCGGGGACCTCGACCTTGAGCAGGTCATCCAGCTTGCCGTCGGCGCCGCCCTTGACGACGGGCTCGTGGAGCTTGAGCTCCTTGCCGAAGGTAGCCGCAGCCTCTCTTGCAAGACCGATGATCGACAGGCAATCAGGGCGGTTCGGGGTAATCTCAAACTCGATGACATGGTCGTCGGCACCGATGATGGGTTTGATGTCGTCGCCGGGCTTGATGCCATCCTCATGCAGAATGAAAATACCGTCGGGGATGCAGTTGGGGAACTCCGCCTGCTCGGCGTGCAGATCTGCAAGGGTGCAGATTATGCCGGATTTGGTGTTATATGCGAGCATGTCGCCCTCATGGATATTGTGGCAATCGGTGTGGCAGCTGACTTCACTGCCGCCGATATCGAGAACGCAGTCAAACTCGTTCACGCCGGAAACCGCAACGCTCACGACCTTTGCGGCGACGACGGGTCCGAACACCTTTGCTCCGGCCTGGATATCGGCGGGGATGGAAGGCTTGTTCTTGTCCAGCGGGTGGTAGTTGCCCAAAATTGCGGCAGCCTTGATTGCGGCATAGGGGAAGTCACGCTCGTCAAGGCCGAGCTCATACAGGCCGCAGAGCATGCCGTCGGAGACCTCGCCACGCAGTTTACCCTTGGTTATCGTCTTGCCGCCGGGGAGGGTGGAGTTATCGAGCGCAACGGGGACAAGGTCGCCCACATGAACATTCCATGCGCCCGTGACTATCTGAACAGGCTCTGCCTGCCCTGCATCGACCATGCACAGCCACATATGGTCGGAGTTAGGGTGCTTTGCCATCGAAAGCACCTTGCCGACAACAACATTGCTTATTTCCTTGCCCAGATCCTCAAATGTCTCGACCTTCGAGCCGGAAAGGGTCATAGCCTCGGAAAATTCATGGTCATTTATATCGCTGACGGAAACGCCGTCAACAAACTCGTTAAGCCATTTTCTGCTAAGATTCATATCATAAACCTACCTTTCTCAGAACTGCTCCAGGAAGCGGACATCGTTTTCAAAAATCAGGCGCAGATCGGAGATCTTAAAGCGGCGCATCGCAAGTCTTTCAAGACCCATGCCGAATGCCCAGCCGTTGTATTCCTCGCTGTCAATGCCGCTCATTTCGAGTACACGGGGGTGAATCATGCCGGCGCCGAGCACCTCAATCCAGCCCTCACCCTTACAGGTGGGGCAGCCCTTGCCGCCGCACTTGTGGCACTGGACATCCATCTCGCAGCTGGGCTCGGTGAACGGGAAGTGATGGGGGCGGAAGCGGGTGACTGTGCCCTTGCCGAACAGCTCCTCCATAACGGCATTGAGCGTGCCCTTGAGGTCAGCCATGGTAACGCCCTTGTCGATGACCATACCCTCGACCTGATGAAACATGGGGGAGTGGGTGGCATCGACCTCGTCCTTGCGGTAGACCCTGCCCGGGGCGATGATGCGGATAGGCAGCTGCATCGTCTCCATCGCACGCACCTGCATGGGGCTTGTCTGCGAGCGGAGCATCACACGACTGTCGGTGTCAAAATAGAAGGTGTCCGACCAGTCACGGGAGGGATGGCCTTCTCCGGCGTTGAGCTTATCAAAGTTATAGGTCGCAAGCTCGACCTCGGGACCGTCGAGCACGGTAAAGCCCATGCCCACGAATATATCCTTAATTTCGTCAAGTGCCTTGTACATCGGATGCTTGTGTCCGAGCCTGATATCCTCGCCGGGGATGGTGACATCGACTGCCTCAAGCTCAAGCTTGGCCTCGAGCGCCGCCGCTTCAAGTCGTGAGCGGGCGCTTTCAATGTTCTTTTCAAGCTCAGCTCTGAGCTGGTTTGCAAGCTGACCCATGATGGGGCGCTCGTCTGCCGAGAGCTTGCCCATCTGTTTCAGAATGGCGGTCAGCTCACCCTTTTTGCCAAGATACTTTACTCTGAGAGCTTCGAGAGCTTCAATGCTGTCGGCGCCGGTGATGGACTTAACAGCATTTTCTCTCAACTCCTGCATAAGTGCTTTCATAATTTCTCTCCTTAGAAAAATTTTATAAACCGGAATAAAAAAAGCCCTTCATCCCACAAAGGGACGAAAGACCAACTTCCGCGGTACCACCCAGATTCGATACAAAGATCGCACTTTGTGCCGTAACGGGGCATACCGCCGATGATTAGTCGGAGCTCACGGGCGAACTAAATGTCAATGCCACGGGCGGCTTCCAGCCGATGACCGCCTTTCTCTGTCTGGCAACCGGACATTATCTTCCCGATCGTCGCAATACCATATAATAAAGATATTAAAGCTCACATTTCAAAAAAAGTCAAGCAGAAAATTTGACTAATGAAAGCAGGACGACTATAATACAATAAACCGTAGGAGGGAAGCGGAATGCGAAAAATCATTTTGCCGCTAATGATAAGTCTCGTCATCCTCTGCGGCTGCTCAGATAACGGCGAGGAGAGCTTTTTGAAATTCATGCAGCAGGTGTATACCGCCGATGAGGTAAGCTTCAACGCCGCCGTCAGGGCGGAATACAGCGACAAAACGGCGGAGTTCAAGCTGGGGTATGTGCAGGACGAAAACGGCACCGTTGTGGAGATATTGGAGCCCGAGCTTGTTGCCGGTATAAAAGCGAGGGTGTCCGAGGACACGACGCAGCTTGAGTACGAGGGCGTTATCTTGGATATCGGGACGCTTTCCGATAACGGCCTTAGCCCCATGTCGGCACTTCCAGTGCTCGTAAAGGCGATGCGTGAGGGCCACCTCGACATTGTCTGGACGGAGGACGATATGCTGGCGGCGAGGATAATTCCCTCGGACGACATCACCGTGACGCTGTGGCTTTCTAAGGAGCTTGTTCCGTTGAATGCCGAGATAAGCTGTGACGAGAAAACAGTTGCATTCATTGAGATAACAGATTGGAGTGTGAGCTAAACAATGAAGGATCTGCAAAAGAGAACATGGGCAGAGGTCAGCCTTGAGAATATCGAGCACAATTACCGTGCCATAAGAGCGAGACTGCCAAAGGGCTGCCGCTTCCTCGGCATCGTCAAGGCCGACGCATACGGCCACGGTGCGGTAGAGGTGGCAAAGCGCCTTGAAAAGTGCGGTGCGGACTATCTTGCCATTGCCTGCCTTGACGAAGCACTGGAGCTAAGGCGCAGCGGCGTTAAAATGCCGATACTCATACTCGGACACACGCCGCCGGAGTATGTAAAGGAGCTTTTGGACAATGACCTTACGCAGACCGTGAGCTGCGAGGCAAAGGGCGTTGAATATTCCGAAGCTGCCACGAAGCTCGGCGGCACGCTCAAAATTCACATAAAGCTCGACACCGGTATGTCCCGCCTCGGCTTCCTGTGTGCAGGCGGCTACTTTGACGAGGGCGTGCAGAGCGTTATCCGCACCTGCAAGCTCCCGGGCATTTATGCCGAGGGCGTATACACGCATTTTGCCGTGTCCGACTATACCGACAGTGAGAGCATCGACTATACAAAAAAGCAGTTTGAGCTTTTCATGCATGTCATTAACGATGCCGAGCGCCTCGGCGGTTTTAAGTTCAAGATTCGCCACTGCGCAAACAGCGGCGCTGTTGTCAACCATCCGGAGATGATGCTCGACATGGTTCGCCCGGGCTTTCTGCTCTACGGCTACGGTGACGACGGCAAGCTCGGTCTCAAGCCCGCCATGCGCATGGTGAGCACCGTAAGCACCATAAAATACTACGAACCCGGCACCTGCATCAGCTATGGCAGACACTATGTTACAGATAAGCGCACGAGAATGGGCGTTGTCGCCGCAGGCTATGCCGACGGCATCCCTTGGGCGGCAGCAGGCAAGTGCAGCTACTTTACCGAGGGCAAATTCGTTCCGCAGTGCGGCAATATCTGCATGGATATGAGCATGGTCGATCTCACCGACTGCCCCGAGGTCAATGTCGGCAGTGAGGTCGAGATCTTCGGCGAAAACGCAAGGATAGAAAAGCTCGCCGAGGCAGCGGGCACGATACCGTATGAGCTTCTTTGCGCCGTGTCAAAGCGTGTTCCGAGAATATATAAGTAAACGATTGTATAAAATTTGATTCACCGTGGGAGAATGTAATCAGCACACTACATAAGATGTAGCGGGCGACTATCATTCGGAGTGTGAATTAAATTGAGTATAGTCAAGCGCGGAGATATATATTATGCCGACCTGAGCCCCGTTGTGGGCTCGGAGCAGGGCGGGATGAGACCCGTTCTGATCGTTCAGAACGACACCGGCAATAAACACAGCCCAACGGTTATTGCCGCTGCGATAACGAGCCAGACCGGCAAGGCGAGACTGCCGACCCACATCGAGCTCGATGCGCAGAGTGTGGGACTTTCCCGTGACAGCGTCATACTGCTTGAGCAGATACGCACCATCGATAAATCCCGACTGCGTGAGCGCATGGGAAAATTAGATGACACGACGATGACCAAGGTCGACAATGCAATTGCCGTGAGCTTTGGCTTGTAAGACAAAACCCCGAGGTTTTCCTCGGGGTTTTTGCATAGGAGGTATTATGGAAAATTACCCGGTTTACATTGACGGCGCACAGTGCGGCAGCATGCAGGTATACTCCGAGGGGCTGATGACCGTTTTCGATGCCGAGTGCCGCTGCGGCGACAGGCTCGTGCGGTTGAGAATTTTCGGTGGCGGCAAAAGTGCGGCTTTGGGCGTGATGCAGCCGGAAAAGGGAAGACTGCGCCTTGTAAAGAAGCTTTCCCGAGCGCAAATGCGCATTTTGCCGCAGGTGATAGAATACGCAGCGGATAAGCCTTTTGCGCCGATAAAGCAGCCGGATATATCCGAGGACGACGGCCTGCTATGGTTTTCAACACCGCAGGGCTTTCTCACCTGCTTTGACGGCAGGCGGAGCCTTATCGCCATTCCGGCGGACATGAGCGCATCGACCCGCACGAAGGCAATACTGCGCACGATAAACGGTCGTGAATATGCCGTTTTCCCGGGAAAAAGAAATTTTCCGGGTAAGTAGAAATCTTAACAGATATGTGATATACTGCAAAGCATAGATAAGAATAAACCGGAGGTATGCAATATGCTGATGACAGATGTAATCGTAAAAAAGCGGGACGGCCTGAAGCTTTCCGCCGAGGAGATAGAGTTTGTCGTAAACGGCTACACCAAGGGCGAAATACCCGACTATCAAATGTCGGCGCTACTGATGGCCATCTTACTGCGCGGCATGGACAGTGAGGAAACGCTGGAGCTCACAATGGCAATGATGCACAGCGGCGAGACGCTCGACCTCAGCAAGATAACCGGCGTCAAGGCCGATAAGCACTCCACCGGCGGTGTCGGTGACAAGACCTCGCTCATTCTCTGCCCGATGGTCGCAGCGGCAGGCGTGAAGATCGCCAAAATGTCAGGCCGCGGTTTGGGTCACACCGGCGGCACGATAGACAAGCTTGAAAGCTTCCCGGGCTTCAACACCGGCATTTCCGAGGAAAAGTTCATTTCCAATGTCAACACCTTCGGCATCGCTATTGCCGGTCAGACCGCCGACCTTGACCCTGCCGACAAGAAGATGTACGCTCTGCGTGATGTCACCGGCACAGTGCCGAGCATTCCGCTCATCGTCAGCAGCATCATGTCTAAAAAGCTTGCCGCCGGAGCGGATGTCATCGTTCTGGATGTCAAGTCCGGCAGCGGCTCGTTCATGGAAACGGAGGACAAGGCAAGGGAGCTTGCAACCGAGCTTGTCAGGGTCGGTAAGCTTGCGGGCAAAAAGACCGTCGGTGTAATTACCGACATGGATGAGCCTCTCGGCAACGCTATCGGCAACGCACTTGAGGTCAAGGAAGCCATTGAAGTTCTCAAGGGCGAGAAAAAGGGTGAGCTTCTTGAGCTGTGCCTGACGCTCGGCTCTTGCATTCTGACTCAGGCGTGCATAGCCGAGACCGAGGAGGAAGCCCGCAAAATGCTCCAAAAGGGCATCGACGACGGCAGCGCACTTAAAAAACTTGCACAGCTCGTCGAGGGGCAGGACGGCGATCCCAAGGCAGTTTACGACACCGAGCTTCTGCCCAAAGCACCCGTTCAGCTTGAAGTTAAAAGCGACAGGGCGGGCTTTGTTAAGCACATTTCCGCAAAGGATGTCGGCCTTGTGTCGATGCACCTCGGCGGCGGCAGAGTGACCAAGGAGAGTGTCATTGACCTTTCCGTCGGCGTAATACTCAACAAAAAGGTCGCAGACCGTGTCGAACTTGACGAGGCCTTAGGTGTTATCCATGCGCAGACAATGGAAAAAGCGCAGGTGGCAGCGCAGCTTCTCAAAAACTGCTACACGATAGTAGATGAACCTGTCGAAAAATCTAAATTCATAAAAGGCATAGTAAAATAAAAACAAGGCTGAAAGGATAGTCCTTTCAGCCTTAAATTTTAGCCTACAAAAGCGATTAACACGGCAATGAGCGAAACGACAGATGCAATTGCTATTTCGCCCTCCCAGACCTTTCTCGCGGTCGCCTCGGAAACCTCAAAGCTCGCAAGAACGGACTCACCCTTTTCCGCAGCCTCCTGCTTCTTCGGTTTTTCTGCTTTAGTTTGCTTTTCCGGCTTTTTGATATTGAATTTAGGAATTTTCATAGCTTTAAAGAAACGGCGGACGATAGTCCGCCGTTTGTGATTTTAGATTACTCAGCCTCGGCGAGTGCCTTTGCTTCCTCGATGACCTTCTGCTGGATGTTGCCGGGAGCTTCCTCATAGCGAACAAACTTCAGAGTGAACGAGCCACGACCCTGGGTCATGGAGCGCAGGTCGATGGTGTAAGAGCTCATCTCAGCCATCGGTACCTCAGCCTCAACTATCTGCATGCCGTCCTCAGCATTCATGCCGAGCACGGTGCCGCGACGCTTGGAGGAGATATCGGACATGATATCACCGAGGTTTGCATCGGGGATGGTGACCTGCAGCAGGCCGATAGGCTCAAGAATGGTGGGCTTTGCCTTGGGGATACCGTCCTGATATGCAAGGCGGGCAGCGGTCTGGAACGCCATATCATTCGAGTCGACGGGATGATAGGAGCCGTCGTACAGGGTTGCCTTGAGGCCGACCAGCGGGTAGCCTGCAAGAACGCCCTTGTTGACGGAGTTGCGCAGGCCCTTCTCAACGGAGGGGAAGAAGTTCTTGGGAACGGAGCCGCCGAAGACCTCTTCTGCGAAGATCATGTCGTCGGACTCATCCTGCGGCTCGAAGCGGATCCAAACATCACCGAACTGGCCGGAACCGCCGGACTGCTTCTTATGACGGCCGTGAGCCTCAACACGACCCTTGATCTTTTCACGGTATGCGACACGGGCGGGCTTGAGCTCGGTCTCAACACCAAAGCGGGACTTGAGCTTTGCACACAGGACATCGACCTGAATGTCGCCTGCGCCGGAGATGACCATCTGATGGGTCTCTGCGTTGTTGACGAGCGTGAAGGAGACATCCTCCTCGTTCAGACGGGAAAGTCCACCTGCGACCTTGTCGTCCTGACCCTTGGTCTTGGGGGAGATGGCCATGGAGTAGCAGGGATCGGGCATCTCGAGAGCGGGAAGCTCGACCTCGTTCTTGGGATCGCAAACGGTGTCGCCGGTCTTCCAGTCCATCTTGCCGACGGCAACGATATCGCCGCAGCAGGCTTCCTTGACCTCGGTGGTCTTCTTGCCGCAGATGGTGTACAGACGGCCGAGCTTGTCGGTGCTGGAGGCACGGACATTGCGCAGGGACATATCGGCAGTGATCTTGCCGCCCATGACCTTAACGAAGCTGTACTTGCCGAACTGGTCGGAAACGGTCTTGAATACGAATGCGAGAGTGGGTGCTGCGGGGTCTACATCGGGAGCGGGGACATAGTCGCAAACTGCCTGCAGAACTGCCTCAGTGCCGATGTTAGCCATTGCTGCGCCGCAGACAACGGGAACAACGCTGCGATCTTTCATGCCGAGCTTGATGCCGGTAACGATATCGGCCTCGCAAAGCTCCATCTCCTCAAAGTACTTCTCCATGAGCTCCTCGGAAGCGCCTGCGGCGGTCTCCATAAGAGCCTCACGAAGCTCTGCAACCTTGTCGGCATCTGCTGCGGGAACGGGGACCTTTGCGGTCTTGCCGCCCTTGGTCTGGTATGCAACATTGTGTACCAGATCGATAACGCCGGTGCCGTCGGACATGGGAGCGACGACGGGGCAGACGATGCTGCCGTACTTTGCCTGAAGGTCGCCGAGGACCTTGTAGAAATCACCGTGCTCCTCGTCGAGCTTGGAGATGTAGAACATTGCGGGGACATTGGCAGCCTTCAGATACTTCCAGCTACGCTCTGCACCGACGGAAATGCCGTCCTTTGCCGTGCAGAAGATAATGCCGGTATCTGCGACACGGATTGCGGCGAGGACATCGCCGACAAAGTCGAAGTATCCCGGGCAGTCAAGCACATTGATCTTGCAGCCGCCGAAATTGACGGGTGCAACTGCAGTAGAGATAGTGATCTGGCGCTTGATCTCTTCTGCGTCGTAGTCACAGACGGTGTTGCCGTCAGTCACCTTGCCCTGACGGTCGATAGCGCCGGTAGTGAACAGCATGCTTTCGGCAAGGCTGGTCTTGCCGCTGTTGCCGTGACCCATAAAGCAAATGTTACGGATGTTTTTGGTTTCGTAGCTCATGTGTTGCTTCCTCTCTGAAATATATTATAAAGTTTATTAAATAACGCAATCGATTTATTATACACTATAAGTTTATCTATATCAACATTTTTTTACTCCGAGAAGCAAAAGCCGATGATAAGCACCGGTATCAGCCATACAAGCAGGAACGAAAGCGCCGTCGTTACGGTCATTTGACCGGTCAGACTGAGGATAAACATGACTATCATACCTATGACGGTGCTCATGACAGACAGCATCACGCTTACCCGCACTCTTGTGTACAGGCCCTTTGCGTGCTCGGCAAGATGGACGAATGCGCCAAGCCCCTCACGGGAAACGAGAGCAGCCGGTTTGCTTGCCTCCGAGGGCTCTGCACCGGATATCTCATAGCGCTGTGCAAAGGACGGAAAATCAAAGCCGTCGGTCGGAATGTTGTATTTTACCGACAAAAGCTGCGGCGTGATGTTAAAGTCACGCACGGCAAAAACGGGATGGCGATCCGAGCGCATGAGCATGTACAGCGCATCTCTTACGCTGTCAACGGGGGTGTACTCCATCTGGAACATGCCGCAGATGGTGTCGCCCTCGGAGACATATACGCAGTTTTTGATCTTGAACATATCCGGAAGGTGCACGCCCATAAGGTGCATGAAGCTTGCCGAGCCGCAGTATACCTCAACTCCGTCTACCATTGCGATAAGTCCGCCGCCTTCGTGACAGCGGAAGTTTTCAACACGCAGGAGACTGCCCTTGCCCTGCTTCATGAGCTCTGCAAAAGCGGGGGAGAGCGCACTGCCGGAGGCGGCGATCATACTGCCTGCCAGCGACACGACCTTTTCCGGCTTCATTCCGGCGAAAATTCGCGTCTGCGAGATTGTGACGCTGCCCTTGGGGAACAGATCAAAGTCCGTGATTATCATGTGGCGGCACTTGCCGATGTCGTAAATTCCGGACCAACCGGCGATAGCCGAGCCGCTTTTAATAAGCGTTTTGGCGGAAACGAAGTTTGCCAGCGGGTAGGTGAGCAGTATCGCAAGCGGCGCTGCGCACACGAAAATGCCCGACAGGATATGCGCAAACTGGGCAAAGGATTTGCTCACGGCTGCGGAAATCAGGCTCAGAAGAAGCGCAATAACTATCAGATACGGCGCCATAACGCCGTAAACGGTCTCGTCGGGACCTGCTTCCTCCGTGCGGCGGACAAAGCCCTTGGTGGTCATGCGGGACTTGAGTATCGTAACGCCGTCGCCGGTGACCGAGGTCTCCGCAGTGACGGTGTATGGCCTGCGGGAGGAGGACACGGTGTTGAACACTATCCTGCTGCTGCGGCAGTTGAGCAGCGATCCCAAAAGCGAAAACGATATCGTCAGTGCAGGTATGGCACAGAAGGGAAGCTTCGTGCCTTTAACGCCGCATGCGGCCAAAAAACCGTCGATGACGCAGAAAAGTGCCGACAGCGTAATAAGAGTGTTGGCGTTCGGCCTGCGATGGGCTATCGCAATGAGACCCGAGGTCATTATATCAAGCCCGCAGATCATGACTGCAAGCAGCAAAATGAGACATACTGCGCTCTTTACCGCCGTGGCGTTCATTGCACCCATGACAGGCAGACCGAATGAGATGTATGTCAGAACAAGGCTCAGCACAAAAGCGATGCGCACCCTGATGTGCAGACCGCCTATGAAGCTTTCATAGAACCTTGATGCCTTCTCCGGAGGCAGCTCCTCGCCGAGCTCCTCGTCATCATCGGCAGAAAAGCTCAGCGGCAGCTTGCTCTGCTGCACCTTGAGTGCTATAAGCGCAAGGGCGGAGATAAACGGTGTGACGACAAGCTCGCCGAACGAGCGGGCCTTACGGCGCTCGTGCCGCTTCGACTTCGACTCCTCGACCTTTTCGGTCTCGTAATCTGCATCTTCGGCGTAGTCCTCGGGCGATATGTCCTCATCGGATATTCCGTCCGTGACGAGCTCATCGTCCTGCACGGGCTTGAATACCTTCGTCGCCTCGGTCTCCGAGCCGTCGGTATATTCATCGACGATGCTGTCGATAATATCCTCTTCCCCGGACTCATCCTCGACCTCCGGCTCGGTCTCGGGCGGATAGTCATAGCCCTCGTCGACGCTGAGATCGGTCGATAAAATGTCCTCGATATCGTCATAGGTAACTGGCTTTGACCCTATCGCATCATAGTCGATCTCGGCATCGCCTCTTTCGCTGCCGAATTCACGCATGATGCTTTCAAAGTCAAACTCATCACCGGCGTAGAATATTTTGTTTTCCCTGTTTTTATCCATAAATCGTCCTAACCCGTTCGCTTATCAGCGACCGGAGCGCTGGCGCAGCACCTCGTACATGATGACCGAGGCAGCCGCCGAAGCGTTGAGAGAATTGATCTTGCCGACCATGGGAATATTCACAATGAAATCGCAGTTTTCACGCACGAGCCTGCCGATACCGTCGCCCTCAGAGCCGATAACGAGAGCCATTGCACCGGTGAAATCGGTGTCCCACAGACCGTTTGAGCCGCCTGCGGCAGCGCCGTAGACCCACAGTCCTTTGTCCTTGAGTTCCTTGAGCACGGCGGGGATGTTCGGCACTCTTGCTATGGCCATGTGCTCTGCGGCACCTGCGGAGGCCTTGCCGACTATCGCAGTCAGACCGGCACTTCTGCGCTTGGGGATAATAACGCCGTGCGCACCGGCGCACTCTGCGCTTCTTATGATAGCGCCTAAATTGCGGGGGTCGCTGACCTCGTCGCACACGATGACAAACGGCGCCTCGCCTTTTTTCTCCGCTACTGCGAGGATATCCTCAACCGAGCAGTATTCGTTCACACCTACAAGGGCGATAACACCCTGATGCGAGTGAGTGACGCTCATGTTGTCTAACTTGCGGCGGTCGGCGTCGACCACCACGATACCTGCCTCACGGGCCTTGGAGGCGATGTGACCCAAGGTCTTGTCCGTTTCGCCCTTGGCGATAAATATTTTATCGATACTCCTGCCGACACGCAAAGCCTCAATAACGGCGTTGCGGCCCTCAATAATATCGTTTTTTATTTCATTTTCTGCGTTTCTTTCGTACATTTTTTCACCTACAAACAATAATACATTTTACATCTTACCACATCAGAACAAAAACTTAAAGATAAAAGTTACATTGCCGACAATTTTTTTGTAGACTTTACCTTGTTTTAGCCTTATAATTTATATAAATATATTGAAAGGAGCTGCATATGAAAAAGCTGAACAAAAGTATTGATATGTTCTGTTACCGGCATCCGAGATTCGGCGTGCCTAACCTTATGCTATATATCGTCATCGTAAGCCTTGCCGTCTGGGTGTTCACCCTCATGGACTCGACCCAAACACTACTATCGTTTTTCGTGTTCTCGCCGGAGAGAATACTCAAGGGCGAGGTGTGGAGGCTCGTGACCTTTATCTTTGTGCCGCAGTCTACGAGCTTCTGGGCGCTGCTGTTTTTCTATTTCTATTACTGGATAGGCAATGTGCTCGAAAGAGAGTGGGGCACTCCGAGGTTCAACATCTTCATCATAAGCGGCGTTCTGCTGACCATAATTTACGGCTTTATCGTTTACTTCATCACCAAGCAGGACTTCGAGGTCACGACCGAGTACCTGTACCTTTCGATGTTCTTCTCGTTTGCAACGCTGTTTCCCGATGTTCAGGTTCTGTTCATGTTCATTATCCCGGTTAAGGTCAAGTGGCTTGCATATATCGACGCTGCGGTGTTCGTGTTTGCAATGGTGACGGCACCGTTCCCGTTCAACCTCCTGCCGCTGGTCGCTATTTTGAACTACTTCGTGTTCTTTGGCGATGAGCTTATATCGTCTATCCGCTCGAACAGAGCACGCTATAAAAAAACGACTGTCAACTTCAACAGGGAAAAGCAGAAGATCAAGTACGAGCAGAAAAATGCGTCATATACGAGAAAATGCGCAGTCTGCGGCAGGACCGATACTGATTATCCCGACCTTGAGTTCAGATACTGCTCACGCTGCGCCGGTTATCACTGCTTCTGTCAGGATCATATAAACAATCATATACATTTCACAGAATAAGCATTTTGGGGTGGATAGAGATGAATGAAAAGAAAAAGAGAAACCCAATAGTTCTCGTGATTGAAATACTGCTTCTTGTGGTGCTGGCGGCTGCACTCGTGTATGTTGTATATAGCTCCATGCAGGCAAATGACGAGCTTAACAAGCCCGCCCCTACGCCTACACCGACCGCAGCCCCCACACCTACACCGACGCCCGAACCCACACCGACACCTGTCGGCCTGCCGGACTTTGAGCCGCACGCCGTTGAGGGCACCGAGCCCGAGAACCTCATCAAGAGCACGGCCATCATGGTCGACGGTGAGGTCACCGAGGAGTATGAAAACCAGTATGACATTTTGTTTGATCTGCCCGAACGCTATGCACAAATAGACGGTGTAGTCACCTTCAGAGGCGATAACTTCCGCTCCGGCGCAGCCTACGGCACGGCGAATGTCAGCAGCAAGTCCCTGTCTGTCGTGTGGAAAAATTCCACCGGCGGCCTTGCCGACTCCGACGGCTTCAATTGGACGGGCAGCGGCTGGACGGGTCAGGCGCTCATCGCAAAGTGGCCGGAGGCTACCCGCAAGAATATGACCGCCATGTATGACTGGGCAAGGGAGAAGAAGGATCTTGTCGAGGTCATCCACGCAACGCTCGACGGATATGTCCGTTTCTATGAGCTGTCCACCGGCGAAAAGACTCGCGATCCGCTGTTTTTGGGCTTTAACTTCAAGGGTGCAGGCGCCCTTGACCCGAGGGGCTATCCGATACTCTATGTCGGTGCCGGCGTTGACAGCTCCGCTAAGGGCAGCGCAAGAGCACTTGTAGTTAATCTGTTAGATAACTCCGTTATGTTCGAGTTCGGCAAAAACGACGGCTTTGCAGACCGCGGCTGGTACATGTTCGACTCGTCCCCGCTCGTGAGCGCAGATACCGATCAGCTCATTTACCCGGGCGAGTGCGGCATACTGTACATAATCCACCTCAACACAAAGTATGACGAGGCAAACGGCACGCTGTCCGTTGACCCGGATAACATCGTCAAGTGGAAGTATAAAGGCACACGCACGGGCTCAAAGTATTGGCTCGGTGTCGAGTCCTCGGCGGCAATTATCAATCACTACGCCTTCCTCGCCGATAACGGCGGCAACCTAATGTGCCTTGACCTTAACACGCTCAAGCTCGTTTGGGTGCAGGATATCCTTGATGATACCAACTGCTCGCCCGTTGTCAGCGTTGAGGACGGCCACCCGTATATCTACATAAGCACATCCTTCCACATGGGCTGGCGCTCAAGCTCCAAGGCGGAGATACCCATTTTCAAGATAGATGCCGAGACCGGCGAGATCGTATGGAAAACCAGCTATGAGTGCTACACCGTTTCAGATCTTTCCGGAGGCGTACAGGGCACGATAGCCGTCGGCAAGAATAAGCTTTCGGACATGATATTTGTCCCCGTTGCAAGAACCCCGGGAGCGGGCTCCGGCACGCTCGTTGCGCTCAAGAAGGATAACGGAGAAAAGGTCTGGGAGAGAGAGACCTCGGTTTACAGCTGGAGTTCACCGGTCGACTTCTATGATAAGGACGGTAACGGCTATCTTGCCTACTGCAACACGGGCTTCAACCTGTATCTGATCGACGGCAAGACCGGCGATGTGCTCGACCAGATGAACCTCGGCGGCAACATCGAGGCTTCGCCCGTTGTGTATAACAGCAATATCGTTGTCGGCACGAGAGCTAACAGAACCTACTGCATAGAGGTAAAATAAAAAGGAAAAAGGATAGAGGATCAAATGAGAAAGGTAATATTTTATTTCAGTCCCTGCGGCGGCACAAAAACAGTTGCGGACATTATCAGCAAGGCCTGCGGAGATGTGCTCATGCAGGAGATAACCACACCCAGCATGGATGTTTCGCTTGACGAAAATACCCTGGCGTTTTTCTGCTTCCCCGTGTACGGCGGACGCATTCCCAAGCCCATGTATGACCGCATGGAGCAGATAAATGGCAACAGGACCCCCTGCGTCCTTGTCGCCGTTTACGGCAACCGGGCTGTTGACGATGCGCTGCTTGAGATGCAGGATCTTTCCGATAAGCACGGCTTTATAACCGTCGGCGGCTGCGAGATGATAGCTCCCCATTCCATCGACCCGACCTTTGCTGCCGACAGACCCGATGCAAGCGACCGTGAAAAGCTTGTTGATTTTCTCAAGAGACTTGACGAGAAGCAGCCGCTCACCGAGGTCAAAATGCCCGGCAACCCGGATTATAAGAAGAAAAAGATCAGCGATTTCCCGCTTTACCCCAGCCCCTCCAAGGAGTGCATCGGCTGCGGCATCTGCTATAAATATTGCCCCGCAGGAGCGATAAGCGCAAAGCGCATGAAGACCAATATCAGAAAATGCATAAGCTGCATGCGCTGCGTGAACATGTGCTCCACCGATTCGAGAAAGGTCCCGCTGCCCATGCGCCTCGCCGCCCACGCAGTCCTCAAAAAGACCTGCTCGGACAGGAAGGAACCCAAGTTTTATCTGTAATTGAATACATAGCAAACAGCAGGTATCAAACGATACCTGCTGTTTTCGTCTCCGCCGCAATGCGCAGCGTGTAAAATTGGCGCAGCCATTCCGGCTGATTGTCTATGTCATCTTTGAGCTTTGCAAGCGTTCGCTTGCCAAGCCTGCGGTCAAGAATGGCGAACATCCGCACAATGGAGTCGGGGGATTGTGTGCTCAGCTCGATACTTTGGTTGCGATAGCGCTCAAGCGCAGCGCAAAACTCCTCGTCGGTGTATTCGGTGCGCTCGGTCATCGGAATTTTGTTCAGGAGCGCCCAAAACTCGCTCCAATATTCCTCCGTGCCGAACGGCTCACCGTTTTTCTTGAGCCCGCTGTCTATAAAATACGAGTTGACGGTCTCCCACGAAAAGCGCTTTACCTGCTTACCATCGATGCAGACCTCAAAAATGCGGCAGCCGTCCATGCCGATATACGCAGTGCACCCATAGCGCACACGCCCTTTCAGCACCTCGGCGAGCATATCCTGCTCAAGATATTTCCGCATCCCGCTCCACGAGCCTAATATTTTAGCCAAAAGACCACCGCCTTTATTTCATTCGACTGATATCAAGCCATCTTCATCGTAGCATACGATGTGCCTGCCGTCAACATAGTCGATGAGCCGCCATTCTTCGTCTTTCCTTGATGCGGGCGTAAACTGCTCAAAGACAACACCATTTGAAAAGACGATGGTGATGTCATTAGTCTCGGATAAGTTGCACTCTGAAACGACGCTGCTACTCATTTCCTGCATAAGCAGTCTTGCGGCGACATCAAAAACACTGCTCAGCTCATCCGGCCTGCCTACAAGGTCATATGCCCAATCCTCGGGAACGCCGTTGCTGTACGGGGTGTAGATATCTCTTGAAGCCAAGAGAATTTCACCGCCAAGTCTGAACCGCCACTGCGTTGTGAAGTGTATGGAAAACTCGGCGACCTCTGCCGACCGCCCGACAGGGGAGCGGTACACATAGTCCTCGCCGAGAAACACACACAGCATATCAGCCGCACGGCTGATGCGGTTAAATTTCTTTCCTATTAAACATGAGAGCATATATCCACCGCCAATAAGAATTCTACACAAGTAATGTGAGCAATAAATGAGCAATAAGTCTGTAGTGTCTGCAATAGCATGATTTTTTGCACACTCGAAAAGAAGCTACAAAATAACAAAAAAGCTCGTGAACCATAGAGTTCACAAGCTTTTTATCTGGTCCGAGTGACTGGAGTTGAACCAGCGGCCTCTTGAACCCCATTCAAGCGCGCTACCATCTGCGCTACACCCGGATTTTTAACGCTTGATTATAATAACACATTCGTTCGACAATTGCAAGACCTATTTTCAAAAAAGTTCGCCCTCGTGATATACACGAGGGCGATGCTCATTTTTTTACGGGACACTGCATGCCGGTATTGTCGATGGTGGTATCGCCGGTTAGGAGTATCTGCGACACGGGCACTATAGTATAGCCGTCAGCTATGAGCCCTTCGATTATCCCGGGCAGAGCCTCGGGCGTGTGCTTGGCTGCATTGTGGAACAAAACGATGCTGCCGGACTTCACATTTTTAAGTACACGGTCCTTTATCTTGTCTGCCGAGAGATCCTTCCAGTCAAGACTGTCAACATCCCACTGGATAGCGTCCATTTTCATGCCGTTGACGGTGGAGATGACGGTGTCGTTATACTCACCGTAGGGGCAGCGGAAAAGGGTGGGGCGCACGCCGGTGACCTTTTCTATTTTGTCGTTGGATGCATTGATGTTCGCCGTTATCTGATCGGCGGTGAGCTGCGCAAAATGCGCATGGTCATCCGAGTGACTCATGACCTCGTTGCCTGCATCGTGCAGAGCCTTCACAGACTCGGGGTATTTATCCACCCACTGACCCACGACAAAAAATGTCGCATGAATTTTATACTTATTGAGTATATCAATAAGCTTTTGAGTGTCCTCATTGCCCCACGCCGCATCGAATGACAGTGCGACGGTTTTATCCTCACGCTGAACGCAGTAGATGGGAAGCTGCCTGTCGCTTGCCGAAGCGCCGACAACTGCGGGGCTGTTGACCGCCCAAAACACGATGCCGACGAACAAAACCAGCGACACTGCCGATATCACGGCCTTGCGATTTTTGATTTTATCCAATATATTCTTCAATGTGATCCCTCCCGAAGCAAGTTCTGTACATACTATGTCCGACCTGTCCCAATGATGCAAAAACCGGACTAACTTTGTTAGTCCGGTTAGGAATCACGCAAATGTGAGTGGAAAAAACTTGGCATTTGATTTGTAGTATGGTATGATAAAATCAAAGAGCAGGTCGATTGATAATTCAAGGGTTAATGGTGATGAAATGAAATTTATCTCTTATGTAATTGAGTACCTTATCATGATCTTTGCCATAGCATTGCTGTTAGCATATGTGGTACCGAAAATCCTGTAAAATCATGCAGATGATAGAAAAGCAGCTGCCTCGGATGAGGCGGCTGCTTTTCTGCTTACAGATTTATGCAAATGCGAGCTGGTATGTAACGCCGAAGGCTTCACGGATGAAGTAGTTGAGCTTAACGGTGAAATAAGTTGTATGTGCCGGCACGGTATGTATATCCATGTCGAGCGATTTTGCGATGAGTTTTGCCCTGCACAGGTGATATTCGCTTGATACGACGGCAATCGTGGGGTCAGATTTATCGGTCAAGCTGCCAATTATCTCACGGCTGAACTTTAGGTTCTCGTAAGTCGAGACCGCTTTGTCCTCCTTGATTATCCGGTCGGGGTCAATGCCGCTTTTGCACAGCCAGTCGTACATTGCCTGAGCCTCGCTCATATTCTCGCCGCTGCCTTGACCGCCGCTGACGATGGCAACGGTGTTCGGGTGCGCATCGAGATAATCCTTTGCCGCCCTGAGCCGCTCAACAAGGGAGAGGGAGGGAGTGTCGCCATGCACGGCGGCGCCGAGGACGATGAGGTAATCTGCGTCAAAATCGCCGTCGCCAGAGGCTTCGTCGATGATGGGAATCTCTATAATCGCAAAATACACGACACCCATCGCAAGCAGCAGGGCAATAAGCTGTTTGAGCGTTTTGCCCACAACACCGAATACAACAATGAGCACACTTACGAGAAACAGGCCGTAGGCGATGAAGTCGTGACCTGAGAACCCAAAGCGCAGGAGAAGACCCGCCAAAAATATAATGCCTGCAATTATCAATCGCTTCTTATTCATTTTCACTCGGCCAGCACCTCCCATGACTCGTATGCCTCAAGCAGTTTGTCGTTGAGGCTTTCTTTTTCGCTGTCTATCTCCATGAGCTTTTCATAGTCGGTCGAGTAGCTCTCGGCGAGCTTGTCAAGCTCACTGAGCTGCTCCTCGAGCTTTGCTATCTCACGCTCTAACTTGAGCCGCTGTTTTTCGCCGCTGCCGCTTTTCTTTTTCGGCTGAGACTCCTTCTTTTTGACCTCCTGTTTGGCGGTCTGATTAAACACCTGCTGCCGAGCCATATACTCACGGAACTCCGAATACGATCCACGGTAATCGGTTATCTTTCCGTTTTCGAGATACCAGATGCGGGTCGCAAACTTCTCAATAAAATATCTGTCGTGCGAGACGAACAGCAGCGCCTCGGGGTATTGCGAGACGGCATCCTCCATCCATTCACGGCTGGCGATATCGAGATGGTTCGTCGGCTCGTCGAGTATGAGAAAATTGATATCACTGCCCATGAGCATGCAAAGTCTCAGACGGCTTTTCTCGCCGCCGGACAGTGCGCCGACCGGCGTGAACACATCCTCACCACGGAATCCGAAGGCGCCGAGCCTGTCCCGAGCCTCCTGCGGCTGACAGCGGCAGTCGTAGAGCATCGTGTCGACCAAGCTCCGCTCGGGGTGGTCAAACGAAATTATCTGCGGCAGGTACGCCGGTCGTACCGACGGCCCGAGGTAGAGATACCCACTGTCGGGCAACTCCTTTTGCATGATGAGCTTTACGAGCGTCGATTTACCCGTGCCGTTGTCGCCGATAAGCGAGATACGCTCACGGCCCGTGACCTTGAGGCTGAGGTTTGAGAACAGCTTCTTTTCACCGAAGCTTTTTGAGACACCCTCGCACACGAGCACCTCGTCGCCGTTGAAGCTCTCAGCAGAGAACTTAGCGGTGAGCTTTTTTGCCTGTGTGGGGCGCTCGGTCTGCTCAAGCTTCGCAATGCGCTTTTCCATTGAAAACGCACGCTTGTGCAGCTTGTCGTTGCCCATGAACGCCCAGAGATGCATCTGCTCGGCAGCTCGTGTGAGCTGCTCTATTTTTGCCTGATCCTTTTCGTATTTGCGCAGCTTTTCCTCAAAGCGCTTTTGCCGCTCAACGGCGTAAAAGCTGTATCCGCCGCTGTAAAACTCGGCCTTGCCGTCGTTAATTTCAATGCAGCGCTGGGCGATGCGGTCGAGGAAAAAGCGGTCGTGGCTGATGGCAAGCACCGTGCCCTTAAAGTGCAGCAGGTACTCCTCAAGCCACTCCGTTGCACGCAGGTCGAGGTGATTTGTCGGCTCGTCAAGCAGCAGAATGTCGGTGTTCTCAAGGATGAGACGGGCAAGATTCACTCTTGTGCGTTCGCCTCCGGACAGTGAATCGAAAACCTGCTCACGCATGTGCTGCGGAATATCGAGACCGTTTGCGACACGGTTGCGATTGGTCTCCATCTCGTAGCCGCCGAGCCTGCGGTAATCCTCCGATAAACGATCGTATTCACGCAGAACCTGTTCGGACGAGTCTGTCTCCATCGCCTTTGCCAGCTCCTCAAGCCTGTCGGATATCCGATACAGCGCACGGTGAGCGTCCTTGAGCACATCCTCCGTCGTCCAGTCGGGCGGATAGACAGGGATCTGAGAAATTAGCCCGATGCGCTTGCCGTTTGCAACGGATACATTGCCCTCGTCGTAGTCTATCTCGCCGACGAGAATACGAAACAGCGTCGTTTTGCCGCAGCCGTTGTGCCCGAGTATGCCGACACGCTCACCCTCGGTAATGTCGAAGCTGAGCCCGTCGAGTATGTTTTTACCCAATTCAAAGGACTTTACCAGTCCGTTGACGGATATGTCTGTCATAGGTGTTCTCCAAGGTTTAATTTTTTACTGCATAATTTAGCACGGTGTTTGCCACGGCTCCTGCCGCACCGAGACCGCTGCCGCCGTGCTCAACAAGCACGACAAAGGCATAGGGGTGCTCCTCATCGTTTAGAAATCCGACGAACCAGCCGTGGCTTGCCTGACCCTTGCCGACCTCTGCGGTGCCGGTCTTGCCGGAAATGTCGAGGCCGGAGAAGGTGGACTTGCCATATTTATAGGTTACATTATAGTTCATCATCGACGCAATTTTACTCGCTGTTGACGAGTTCAGAAGCGTAGTCTTGTTCTCGGAAGCGCCGAGCATTGAGGGCTCATTGAGCGTGCCGCCGTTTGCAATGGCACTGACCACTCTGAGCATGGAGTAGGGGCAGACAAGGTCATTGTATTGACCGATACCCGACCAAGCAAGCGCTGCGCTGCCGGATTCGTCTTTATCATACTTGCCTGCGGCGGTGGTGATGTTATCAAGCTTGTGCTCGCTCGTGAGACCTAACTTGTCGGCATATTCGCCAAGAGTGTCGGCACCTAACTCCAGTGCCAGCGTGCCGAACACGCAGTTGCAGGAGTTTGCAAGCGCCTGTTCTATAGACTGGCTGCCGTGGTGACCCGTGCAGGTGACGGTAACGCCCTTAACATCGATGCTGCCGTTGCAGGTGAATGTGCGCTGGAACAGATTGTCGATGTTCTCGATCGCCGCCGAAAGCGTGACAAGCTTGAATATCGAGCCCGGAGCGAAGCTTGAGCTTATGCAGCGATTGATATATACGCCGTCGGGCAGGGTAGAGGGCGGCTTAGAAGGATCAATGGACGGAGAGGAAACCATACAAAGCAGCTCACCGGTTTTATAGTTTACGACCAAAACCGAGCCGCTTCTGCCGTTGAGTGCTTCGTAGGCTTTGACATTGAGGTCGGCATCGACGGTGAGCTTAAGGTCGACATCCTCGCCCTCCTCTATGCCGGTAAAGATGTTGTATCCGGAAAGCTGACGGGAGAAGCTTTGCAGTGCACCCGTGCCGACATTGCCGTTAAAGTCGCCGATCAGCTGATAGCAGGCAGTGCGCACCTTGGAGCTTTCGGCATAGGTTCTGCTGCCGCCGCCCATCTTGGCAAGCAGCGTTCCGTCACGGTCACGCAGTGTGTATGTGCATTTCGAGGTCGATTCGTCAAAGTACAGCGCCCATTTTTCGCCGTCCTGTACGAATCTGAAAACATAAAGGACAAGACCGACAATGACCAAAAGTGCCATTATAATTGCAAAAGATGCTCTTAGGGAGACTTTTTTCACGCCTTTGCCTCCTTTTGCTTAGCGTCGGGAGCTTTGACAACAAAGCTTGCTCCCTTTCGTGTGTCGCCGGCCTTGATAAATGCAAGCAGCATCCAGCATGACAGTACCGAAGTACCGCCCCTTGAAACGAAGGGGAAGGTGACGCCGGTAAACGGCAGAATATCAACAGAGCCGAAAACATTCAGCGCAAGCTGGATGAGGAACATACTTGCCGTTGCACAGGCGGCAATGGAGTAGTATGCGCTCCTGCCTTGAGCTGCGTTTCTCACGGCGAAGAATGCAAGAGAAACTATGGCCAGAACGGCGCATATGGCGATGATCAGACCCAGCTCCTCGCACACGAGGCTGAACACCGTGTCCGTGTTTGCGGCAAAGCCGTCCTTGAGCCAGCCGTTGCCGGCACCCTTGCCAAATAGTCCGCCCGATGCACCGGCAGACAGTGCGTGCGTCTGCTGATAGCCCGTGTCGTAAACATCCTCCCACACATGACCCCATGCGGCAAAGCGCCGTGCGACATGCGCCTTCATTCTCAGCATCAAAAAGCCTGCCATGCCGGCACCTGTGACGGCCAGTGCAACGGTTGCGATAGAGCCCGAACGCATGAACGATATGACGAGGAAGGTCACGAAGAATATAAGCGCCGTACCGAAGTCGCTCATGAGCGCAAGCGCCATGACGCAGACTGCGGAAAAGCCTATGAAAACAATAAGGTTCTTGGTGCTGAACAGCCTGTCGAGCGTTGCGGCACCGACATATATATATGCAACCTTTACGAATTCCGACGGCTGAAGTGACATCGAGCCTATGAATATCCAGTTCTTTGCGCCGTACTGCTCACGGCCAAGCACCAAAACTGCGGCAAGCAGCAGCACCGCACCCACGGCGGCGGGCAGACGCATCGTCTTTGTCCTGTCAAGGTCACGCAGCCACGCACCCAAGAGGAAGAATGACACAACGCCAGCAAAAACGATTATCATCTGGCGGAACATCTCCGACGGAATGGAGGTCGCAATGACCGACAGACCGATGGTGGAAAGGAAAAACGCAATAGTCTCGACCTCAAAGCCCGTGCGCCTGATGCTGCGCATGGCAAAGTAGCAAAACCACTCAAGCAAAATGAGAAGCCCAAAGCCGAGTGCGATCTCCGGCAGCGTCTCCTGCGTGGCACTGAAGCAATGCTCCAAAAGCAGAAACACCTGAAAAATCGAAAGATACAGCAGCGTTATTGCCGGATGTACATTTCTCCATGTAACGATCCTGCGAGCCTCGATCTCGCTGCGCTGTCGTTCATTTATTTCACGAAATCTGACGCTGACCTCGGAGAGGTTGATGACATCACCGTCATTGAGCGGATATCCGCTTGCACCGACCGACTGCCCGTTGACACGCACACCGCCCTTTGAGAAAATATCGAATATCCGCCACTGCCCCTTGGCACTGCGGATGAGAACGGCGTGAACTCGGCTGACCTTGGGGTTAGAAAGATGTATATCGGCCGAGCGTGTCCTACCGATGATGTTTTCCCAGTGCGTTATACGCAGCACCTTGTCATCGGTCTGAATATAGCCCCAGATCTCCGTCTGGGATTTGCCGTTGAACATGGAGCGCACCGTCCTTATCAGCACAATAAACGCAAACAACGGCAGAATGAACGATATGGCTCTTACTATCATGTCGGCCAACCGATTCACCTCTTTTCACAGTTATACATTTTTGTATTATATCATTATTTATGCTCATTGACAAGCAAGGCACAGTCAATTAAAATATAAGTATGTTTAAGGGTAAGATCAAAAGCTGGATACTGCTTTTCGCCGCTGTGTTCATTATATGCATCGGCGCATTTTTGCTGCTCAGCCACGGCAGCATAGGCACGGTAGCTGTCATTCGAGTTGACGGTGAGGTGTATAAAAAAATAGACCTTGACACAGTCACTGTTGCATATGACATAGAAATCAAGACGAAATACGGGTATAATAAGATACATGTAGACAAAGGCAGCATCTGCATATCTAAGTCAGACTGCCGTGACCAGATCTGCGTAAAGCAGGGCAAGATCACCGATGACGGCGTGCCGATCATTTGTATGCCCCACAGAGTGACCGTTGAGATCGAGGGGGACAAGATCGATGCCTAAAACGAGAAAGCTTGCCCTCATGGCGATGCTGACGGCAGCGTCGCTAATCGTGTTTATCATCGAAGCTCAGATACCGCCCTTAGTACCCATCCAAGGCGTGAAGTTGGGTCTTGCAAACATGATAACGCTCGTCGCTATGCTCATCCTCGGCCGCAAGGAGGCCGGAGCCATACTTCTGGTGCGTATTATCATGGGCAGCATGTATGCAGGCGGATTTTCGGGCTTTTTGTTCAGCATAGCAGGCGGTGTTTTGGCGTATGCCGTCATGTGCCTGACTGTGAAGCTCTTTCCCGAAAAGCTTCTGTGGGTCGTGAGCATCCTCGGTGCGATCGCACATAATGTCGGCCAGCTTGCCGTTTCCGTTTTCGTGACCGGTACACCGTCTATCTTGGTGTATGCACCGGTACTCATTGCATCGGGCATCATAACGGGAGCGTTCACCGGTCTCGGCGCAATGTATCTAAACCGTGCGCTTAAGCATAAGGGGAGTAACCAAAACCGTTTTTAAGCGGATTTGAGCGCCGCAAGCTTCGTTTTGCTCAATCACAAGGCTTTCATATTTCAAGGACGATAACGCAGAGAAAGAGTAAAGAGACATGGCAGAGGCGGATTCGGAGACTCCCATTATGCTTCTGAAGCTGGACAAAAAGTTAGCAAAGTATTATAATGTTATAAAAATATTTTTTGAGGAGATATAACCAATGAGTGAGTGTACACATGATTGCTCTAACTGCGGCGAAAGCTGCGCCGAAAGGGAGCAGCAGGATCTGACCGCAAAGCTGAATCCTGCAGCAAGCGTAAAAAAGGTCATTGCCGTTGTCAGCGGCAAGGGCGGCGTCGGCAAATCCCTCGTCACCAGCATGATGGCGACCGAGATGCAGCGCCGTGGTCATCAGGCTGCCGTGCTGGACGCTGATGTAACGGGTCCGTCTATCCCCAAGGCCTTCGGCATCCATGAGCACGCAAGAGGCACCGAGGAGATGCTCATACCCTGCTACTCAAACAAGGGCACGCAGATAATGTCCATCAACCTCATCCTCGATAACGAGACCGACCCTGTTGTGTGGCGAGGCCCCGTAATCGCAGGTGTTGTTACCCAGTTCTGGAGCGATGTTCTGTGGGATAATGTCGACTACATGTTTGTCGATATGCCTCCCGGAACGGGCGATGTGCCCCTTACTGTGTTCCAGTCCCTGCCCGTTGACGGTATAATCATCGTCACCTCACCGCAGGAGCTCGTCTCGATGATAGTCGCCAAGGCTGTTAACATGGCAAAGATGATGAACATTCCCGTCCTCGGCATCGTCGAGAACATGTCCTACTACAAGTGCCCCGACTGCGGCAAGGAGCACGAGATCTTCGGTGCGAGCAAGGTCGCAAAGGTCGCCGAGGAGTTCGGCATAGCCCACTATGCCCGCATGCCCATCGATCCGGCTATCGCTACGATGGTCGATGCAGGCGAGATAGAAAGCGTTGACACCGCAGCATTAACAGAGCTTGCGGACTTCATAGAAAAAGGAGAATAAACCATGATCATAGCAGTATCCTATAAAGACGGCGAGATATACGAGCATTTCGGCCACGCCGAGTACTTTGCAATCTACACCACCAACAACGACCAGACCGAGATCACCGGCAAAAAGGTCATTGAGGTCAAGGAGACCGGCCACCAGGCAGTTGCAGACCTCATGGACGAAAACGGTGTCGAGGTCGTCATCGTCGGAAACATCGGCTCCGGCGCAAGACAGGCTCTTGCCGATTACGGTATCGTTGCATTCGCAGGCTTCTGCGGCAATGCAGACGACGCAGCAGAGCTCATGATGCACGGTCAGCTCCCCTTCATCTCCGATGAGGGCGGCTGCGGCGGCGGCTGCAGCGGCTGTCACGGTCATGATGACGGTGCATGCGGCTGCGGCGGCGGTGCCGACGATGGCGGCTGTGGCTGCGGTTGCCACTGATACTTAAAGAAAAAATCTCCTGTGCCTCGGCACAGGAGATTTTTATATATTATGCATATTTAAGTGTTACATTGAGCTTGACGGGGTTATGGTCGGAGTAGGTAAAGCCCTCATCAAGGGTCTTGACAGTGTTAAGCTGCACATTCGGTGAAAGGATAAAACCGTCAATGACATAATACTGTGTGCTTGCCGTGTCGTCCGGGTCATATGCCTGATTGAGCAGACGGCAGGTCGGGGCCTCTGTATCGTATGCAAGCGTCCAGCCCTCGGGAACAATATCGTCGGGGATGATGCCCGGCTCCCAGAGGTCGGCATGCTCGTTGGGGTATTTGTCAAGTCCGCCGGGGAATATCTGATTAAAGTCGCCGCCGGCAATGACATAGTTGCCCTTTTCGTATTCCGACTGGATAAATTCACGAAGCTGCTTTGTCTGCGCTATTTTGCCCTCACCGTCGTCATATGCCTCAAGGTGGAGATTAACGATGACGAGATGCTTTTCCGAACCCTCAATGGGCATGTAGCTTACAAGCAGGCAGCGCTTGAGGTTTGCGGCGCTGACCGGCCAGCTGAACGGGCAGGGCAGCGAAATGCGGTCGGCGTGGTCGATATCAAAAAGCGAGGTCGTGAGCAGACCGCTGTTTACTTTGCCGATGGGCGGCAGGGGGAAGGGGACATAGGGGCATGAATAGTTCATCGCATACGCCGAGTTGTATATCCCGAGATACTGCCTTTCGCAGATGCCGTATGTACGGGCCGAGTCGTTATCGACCTCCTGCAGCATGAAGATAGACGGAGCGTCATCATCATCGTACAGGGTCTTGTATATACCGACAAGGTTAGCGGTAACGCCGTCATGGTCATAGGTCACGACATCCTCGCCGCCGTCCATAAAGAAGTCGGCATTTTTGCCGAGACCGCCGTAGCCGATGTTCCAACTGATGAGCGATATCTCCTGACCCTCGTAGGGCGACAACTCGCCGATCCTCGAGTTTGCTTCGATATCAACATCGGAAACAGGCTCGGGATTAAACTCGTTGATGCTCAGCCAAAGCACAAACCCAGCGACAAGCAGAACGATAACACCGATAATAATGAGCAAAATCTTAGATACTTTTTTTATCACTTGCCTCACCTCACTTAAAGATATTACCACAGCTTAAAGAGCCATTCAAGATTTATTAAACGAAAAAAGACGAAAAGCGGCTAAATTCGCTTGATATGGGACAATATTTAGCGTATAATCAACGAGAAATACCACATATGGAGGTGCACCATGAGTTACGAATTTATAAGAGATTACGATACAGAGCTTTATGATGCAATGGAGAACGAGCTTCAGCGTCAGCGTGACCATATCGAGCTTATCGCATCGGAAAACTTTACGAGCCGTGCCGTTATGCAGGCGATGGGCAGCCATCTGACCAACAAATACGCCGAGGGTTACCCAGGTGCGAGATATTACGGCGGCTGCGAATATGTCGATGTCGTTGAGCAGCTTGCCATCGACAGAGCAAAGGCGCTTTTCGGCGCAGAGCACGCCAATGTCCAGCCGCACTCCGGTTCGCAGGCAAATGTGGCGGTATACCTTGCGCTTTTAAAGCCCGGCGACACCATCCTTGGCATGGATCTCAGTCACGGCGGTCACCTGACCCACGGCTCGAAAGCCTCCATTTCCGGCAAATACTTTGACGCTCATTTTTACGGCGTTGACCCCGAGACCGAGCGCATCGACTATGAAAAGGCGATGCAGATAGCCGGCGAGTGTAAGCCCAAGCTCATAATTGCAGGTGCAAGCGCATATTCCCGCTTCATTGACTTTGCCAAGATGCGTGAGATAGCCGATGAGGTCGGCGCATACCTCATGGTCGACATGGCGCACATCGGCGGCCTTGTCGCAGCGGGCGTGCACCCGAGCCCCGTGCCGTATGCCGATGTCGTCACCAGCACCACCCATAAGACCCTCAGAGGTCCGAGAGGTGCCATAATCCTCTGCAAGGACGAGCTTAAAAAGAAGATAAACAGCGCCGTTTTCCCGGGAACGCAGGGCGGCCCGCTCATGCATATCATTGCCGGTAAGGCAGTCTGCTTCAAGGAAGCCATGAGTGATGAGTTCAAGGCATATCAGACGCAGGTCGTTAAAAACGCAGCCGTTTTGGCGGACGCCCTCTCCAAGGGCGGCATCCGTCTCGTCTCCGGAGGTACGGATAATCACCTCATCCTTGCCGACACCATGAGCCTCGGCAGAACCGGCATGGAGGTGCAGGAGCTACTCGATGCTGCGCACATCACCGCAAACAAAAACTCCATCCCCTTTGACACCCAGTCCGTTAAGCTCACCAGCGGCATGCGCTTTGGTACTCCTGCAGTTACCACCAGAGGCATGGGCGAAAATGAGATGGTTGAGATAGGCAGCATGATAGTCAAGCTCATAAACGAGGGTGACACAGCGGTTGAGGATGTAAAGGCTCGTGTCATCGAGCTTTGCGACAGGTTCCCGCTTTACCCCGGACTGTAATGAATAAATCAAGCTTGATCGTTCACGAAAACGCACGCCACGAACTTTGCCTTCGTCTGTGCGGCAGTCATCCTGTTCGTGTTCGACAGCCTCAGAAAATACAAGATACACGCAAAATAAAAAATACAGGCAATGCGTTCTGAACTGCACCCCATTTGTTAGACAAGTATGGTATAATACTTGGAATAAGAAATGGGGTGTTTTTCTATGTTGACGAAATCGGTGGATAATGGTAGGATGAAATTATGATTTAATCACTTCCTGTGATGAGTTGGACATGGCAGGGCAGGCAGCTTACAAAAGCGGTAAAGGATAAAACAGTTACCTTTACTTACGATTCTGAAGGCATCCGAACCAGCAAGAGTGACGGCACAAATACGACCAAGTACCTGCTCAACGGCACGCAAATCCTCGCCCAGACGACCAACGGTACAACTCTCAGCTTCTTCTACGACCAGCAGGGCAACCGTGTCGCCATGGCAGATGGAAGCAATCACTTCTATTATTACATCTATAACCTCCAAGGCAATGTAATAGCCCTCGCTGACGCCTCCACCGGCAAGCTTGCAGCCACATATACTTATGATGCCTGGGGTAAGATCGTAAAGATCAACGGCGAAAATCCCGAAGATGTTGCATCTACGAATATTGCCAACATCAACCCCTTCCGCTATAGAGGCTACTACTACGATGCTGAAACCGGCCTGTACTATCTGGAAACACGCTACTATGATTCAGACACTGGCAGGTTTATAAATGAAGATGTTTTTGTAACAACCGACTACATCAATTCACTCGGGGCAAATTTGTTTGCTTACTGTAACAATAATCCGATAAATTCAGTTGATAAATATGGCATGTATACATTTCTTTGCAGGGAAGATGAAAAGAACACAAAGGCAACACAAAAGTATAATAAAGACACTGTCAATGTATATGTTGAAGGTGAAGGCGAAAAACAGGATGATCAAGTAAACGCAAAGTTCTATACATCCAGTCAATCAACAAGCGAATACATGAATATTAATGTTGACAAGTCGAAAAACATAAGCTCAGTTTGTGAGATTAATGCAGTAATTGATGTAATTTGTGATAGCGAATACTATGATGAGGATGTATACGGGAGCAGGAGCTTCATGCGCGGGGAATGGATTGCACATAACTTTGCACCAACTGTTGCAAGTTGGGGCGATATCGGATATCGAACTGTGAGATGGCTCTCAAAGTCCGAAAATCCAATTGAAAGTGCTGCTGAACTAGATTTGAGACCTAAAGACAATATGGGCATAACGCATAGAGCAACCTACGAAATACTTGGTATGTTGACATCTTGAGCTGGGAGGGGAGAAGTATGTCAAACAGTAAGCATAGTAAATTTTCGAAAATACTGCTTTTTGTAATTATAGGAATAGTTGTGCTTCTTTGCGGATTTAAAATTGCGGCAGTGCTGCACAACGACCCACCGGCAAAGACTGAGACTATTACAGATGAGAAGGAGTACCTTAGCGTAAACCGGTATGTAAAGAATACTATGGAAGCTGATTTAGAAGGTAGTCTCCCGAATCAGATCCCGAAGGAATCAACGGCTGCAAAATACTACTATAACTATGTGTGCGGGCTGCTCGGCGATCCGTCGTAGTCGTATATAATAAGCCTGAAGTGCCAGTTTAATGATGTACAAGATATGTCAGACGAATATCAGCGCCTTGTGCAGTTGAAGCCAGAAAGTATCAAGAAAACTTCTAATGAAGAAATTTTCATTTTCAAGTGCCACCCTGTAGATATAGAGCGTTACTTTGATGACAAAATACTTGATGGCACAATTCTGTGTTTCGAAATTGTTGTGTTTAACGAGGACGAAAAAAGTATCGAGTATCTAACAGCGGAGATTCAAGACAGTTATGGTAAGCCTGATTTAGTTACATCAGTCCTGAATAAGGTGCGTTAATCCGCCCAGAGCAGATAGGCGTTTGCCTATCTGCTCTTTTTATATATTGACGAAATCTGGGGATAATGGTAGGATGAAAATATAACTTAATCACTTCCTGTGATGAGTTGGACATGGCAGGGTAGGCAGCTTGTAAAGGCTGAAAAGGATAAAAAACTTTCCTTCACCTATGACTCCGAAGGCGTCCGAACGAGCAAAACCGTGGGCTCGACTACAACCAAGTACCTGCTCAACGGCACGCAGATTTTGGCGCAGAAGACCGGCAGCAAGACCCTCAGCTTCTTCTACGACCAGCAGGGCAACCGTGTCGCCATGGCCGACGGCAGCAACAAATTCTATTATTACATCTATAACCTCCAAGGCGATGTAATAGCCCTCGCCGATGCCTCCACCGGCAAACTCGCCGTAACCTACACCTACGACGCATGGGGCAAGCTTGTAAAGCTTGAGGATAGCACCGCAAACTCCGTCGGCACTCTCAACCCCTTCCGCTACCGTGGCTACTACTACGATACGGAAACCAGCCTGTATTACCTGCAAACACGCTACTACGACCCCGAAGTAGGGCGCCTCATCAACGCTGATGCCTTTACCTCGACTGACATAAGCGGCGCTCTGAGCGCCAATATGTTTGCATACTGCGAGAACAATCCGGTGATGCGACATGACCCAAATGGAGAATGGGCACAGATACTTGTCGGAGCAGCTATTGGCGTGCTGGAGCAATTCGTGTCTGATGTTGCAGTTGCGGCAATTACTGGGCAGCCACTCGATGAATGTCTCAGTTCTGTAGGTACATATGTATCCGCTGGACTTAGTGGCGCTTTTTCGACAATCCCTGGCTGCAAAGCAGTTTCACGAGTTGTTCAAGAAGGTATTTCAATATATGTTGGTACTGCAATAGATACTGCAATTGGGAAAAAACACAGTAATAATAAAGAAAATGTGGAAAGGACAAGAGATCCGTATGCCAATATGTTGGTAGAGGGCTCAAAAAAAGTAATTGCAAATGGAGCAAGTAAATATGCTGCAAAAAAATCAAAACAATTAGCAAAGAAAGGACATAAACTGCTTGGTTTTGCTGTAGAACAAGCAGGAAAACACGCAGGAAACATTGTTGGATTTGTTAGTGATGTTGTTTTCAACTTGTTCGGGTGGGCATGATGATGAACTATTCTACATACAACGCAATTATGCGAGAGGGGATAATCGTAAGATGTATACTCCCCGCAACGCTTCTTGTTGCCGCTTTGATTGGCGTCATTTGGTACTTTGTTAGCAAGCACCGCCACGGCATTGCGAGCGACCGCAGCTTGGGCTTCATGCTCGTTATGGCGGCTGCATCGGTGTTTTTTGTAATTGACGCAGCGTCTGATGTTTTGCCTATGATGCGTGATTTGAATAGCCAAAACTATGCTTCGGTTTACGGCATATACAAATGCGAACAAAACTCTCAAAGTCGCATAGTGCAACTGGTGCAGACTGTGACGCTTGATGACGGAGAAGTTCTCGAATTTAGGCGTGCAAAGCCAATTGGTTGGAAGTTGAATGGCGCTCCACTCCCAGAAGGAGAACATATGGCAACACTGTGGTATGCGGTTGAATCAAACTGTATAGTAGACATTATTCTCGACGAGCCGATCCCCGAAGATTGACACCACAAGACGAATTTTCACAAATTTCCCCAAGAGCAGATAGGCGTTTGCCTATCTGCTCTTTTTAAATGTTGACGAAATCGGGGGATAATGGTAGGATAAAAGCATGATTTAATCACTTCCCGTGATGAGTTGGATATGGCAGGGCAGGCAGCTTACAACGGCGGAAAAAGGTGGAACGACCCTTAGTTACACCTACGATTCCGAAGGCATCCGCACAAGTAAAACCGTGGGCTCGACTACGACGAAGTACCTGCTGAACGGAACGCAGATTTTGGCGCAGAAAACCGGCAGCACGACCCTCAGCTTCTTCTACGACCAGCAGGGCAACCATGTCGCCATGGCGGACAGCAGCAACAAATTCTATTATTACATCTATAACCTCCAAGGCGATGTAATAGCCCTCGCCGATGCCTCCACCGGCAAACTCGCCGTAACCTACACCTACGACGCATGGGGCAAGCTCGTGGAGCTTAAGGATACCACCGCAAACTCCGTCGGCACTCAAAACCCCTTCCGTTACAAGGGCTACTACTACGATACCGAAACCAAGCTTTATTACCTCCAGTCTCGCTACTATGACCCCGAAGTTGGTCGTTTCATCAACGCGGACGCTTTCGCATCTACCGACATCTCCTCACCCTTGAGTGCAAATATGTTTTCGTATTGTGAGAACAATCCGGTGATGAAGCAAGATCCAACTGGCGAACTGGGAGTTGTTGTCAATTGCCTTATTGGCGGAGCGGTAGGAGTAATTTCGTCGTATATTGGAGCTAAGGTTACTGGTCAAGATTTTACTTTAAAAGATGCGGCGATTTCTTTTGGACTTGGCGCTATTAGTTATTCCCCGTTAAAGGTTGTATCAAAAATTATTACGGGGATAGGCGCTTTTGCAAACACATACTACGCTGCAAAGAAATTAGGGGCTGGCGATGTAGATGCAATAGGCTGCGGAATACTTGCTGCGGGAATTTGTCATACTTCTTTTTCCAATCTTAAATGTTTAGGGCCGGATGATGTTGGCACAAAAGCGGTTTTAGATTTGACATATGGTACGGCAGGAAGTTTGTTCTCAAATAATGCTGTAAAGTCTGCCGGACTCAAGGGACAAAAAGCAACAACAAGCAACAAGGGAAACAAAAACAACAAGAAACAAATTATTGTTTCTAATCAGTCTAGATGGGACAATATGACCCAACATTATCGAGGACAGGTGGTGAAGCATTAATATGTTTGTTAAAAGTGACTTTAAAGAGAAGTGGGACACGGATATTGGCTCACTGCGGGTGCACCCAAATAAAAACGACACATGGGCGATGTGTTTGGGCACAATTATCATTGTCACGCTAATTAGCGTTGTATATGTTCTTGACGGGTACAGACCTAGTCTCACGGATATAGTCTGTGTGTCGGCAGGTGCACTGGTGATGCTCGGGCTTGCAGAGATATTTGCGACGACAAAGTTCTTGCTGACACACGATGGGATGTATGTCCGACGGTGGTTTGCGGTCTCGTTTTATGACTGGGATTCGTTCAGCGATATTTACGTCGAGAATGACTCCGCAAGAGGTGATGTGCTCGTTATCTGCTTCAGCAGGGGCATTGCCCGCAAGGGTGCAAACGAGCTGAAAGCCTCCAATCATCCGTTTCGCTTTTTTGCCTTCGAGTTTAAAGGGCAGAAAAGCAAGACCACCGGCAAGCTGCAAATCGGTCTGCCGCTTGTGGAAAAAGAAGAGATGGTCTCTTTCATAAAAAGAAACCGGCTGAATGTTGAAAATATGGAACTTCTTCCAAACTTAATGCCGGAGTGAATTTATGCATTTAAATAATTACCCAAAGAGCAGATAGGCGTTGCCTATCTGCTCTTTTTAAATGTTGACGAAATCGGGGGATAATGGTAGGATAA
>ENA-UONV01000585-UONV01000585.1-human-gut-metagenome-genome-assembly--contig:-CS4-NODE-585-length-39955-cov-5.734586_pt1 | contig 39955 bp, 35 predicted proteins | sample MGYA00242461_ERZ724008 | MGnify/ENA metagenome assembly ERZ724008 | reverse complement strand
CGAAAAATCCCTATATTACGGCGTTTTTTAAGGAAACACTTTTCGCACAGTATCACGCAATATTGCTGATTTCGGGTGGTTTTGAAAACTCAAATTAGCAAGCCATTAGCAAAATACGCCTTATACAGTCTGCGTTAGAGGACCATCGTTCGTATTGAAATTAGCAAAATCAGCGAGTATCTGCTATGCGGATGCTCGTTTTGTATATATACAGGTTTTTGACTTATCTGATTAAGTTGCGCTCATGATTCGGAATAATCGTTGTTTACATTATTCCGAATTCTGCTATACTGTACTTATAAAACTGAAGGTGAGAATCGACATGGAATATATGACGGCACAGGAGGCGGCAAAGCTTTGGGGCATATCCGATAGGAGAGTGCGGATTCTCTGCTCGGAAGGAAAGGTAGAGGGAGCCGAAAAGATAGGCAAATCCTACCGTATTCCCGCAGACGCAAAAAAGCCCACTGATGGTCGCGCCGCAAAAGAGAATTACGAACTTCGATACCTCAAATGGGATGATACCGTGATTGGAACAATCAATCCGTCAAATGAGGTCAACTTTACTGCACCTAATTTTAACAATGTCGTATCGCTTTATACGCACGGTACGACCTACTGGTCTGCGGAGCAGTTTACGGAGTTCCTTTCAGAGCGTGTTGTCAGCCGTGACCGCAGGGATATTGAAAGAATCCTGTTCCGTTGTGGACTTTCCCATTATGACGTTCAACAAATTGCGGAAATCACGCATGGCATTCACCCCAAAGACCTGCTATGGATCGCAAATAAAAAGAGCGACACGCTCTCATCGACAATGACCGCTGTGTTCGCTTCCGTCTTTCATCAAAAGATCGACTTGCAGGGCGACAGCCTAGATACGCCGGAGGGCTATAACATCAAACGCTACGGCGTTATGGATGGCAGATACGGTATCTATAAGCAGCGCATCAACCCGCTTGTCACAGATGTGGAATCGGAGATTGCCGTTTATCTTCTCGCAAAACGCTTAGGCGTTCCTTGCTGTCCCGCTGTTCGTGCAGATAAAAATACCGTGTTTTCGGTTTTCCTCTACGACTTCTCAAAGGAGTACGTCGTTCATTTCCGTCGCTTCTTTAACGGTAGGCGCGGAGATAACGAGTATCAGAATTTGATAAATGTACGCCCACAGTATAGGGACGATATCGCCCAAATGATATTCCTTGACTTCATCACGCGGCAGGACGACCGCCATTTATCCAACATTGCAGTTAAGATCAGCGGAAAAGAGGAAAGCTTTTATCCACTGTACGATAATGGGCGGAGCTTGTTCTATGAGGATACTGAGGATATGGTGCAAAATGCGGTGAGCGACGTTGCCGGATATGCCACGACCTTTGGATATTCCGGGACATATTGGGATTATGTACAGGAGATAACGAGGTACAACGGCAATTTCAAGGACTTGATCGACCTTTCGGTTACAAAGGATGAAGTGGCTGCTATTTTAAATGAAGCGGGCTTCAAGGGGTATCGCTTTGACGGTGCGTTAGAGTGGATATGGAAGACGATTAGTATGATTAAGCGCCTGTGACTACAAACACAGCGAGTTCTCCTCTTGTATAGATGCAGACAATATAATCTATTAGCCAGCACTAGCACAGCATTGGCAAACGTTATTGAAAGCGGAATGAAATGCAGTCAAAAGCGACAATTAAAAGAAAAACACGACGCATAATATAACCATTATGGAAAAATATTGATTAGCACTTGACGTTTTACAAAAAAAGTCCTAATATGTAAATGGATATACGGTCTCCGTATATACTAAAATAGCTAGGAGCTAGCATGGGACAATATTTACCTGAAATTTCTTCTGTTATAGCACAAGCATTTGCTAACAGCATATCAAATGCCGTTGGAGATGGAATTAATGAAGATGTCTTGAGCAAAGGTTTAATAACTCAAAACGGTAATCCAGGTCGCATTTGGGATATTTTGCATACCGACCTCGCGAATTCATTGGATCCCGCTTGTGTCGTAGCTAAACCATCAAGACGTGGCGCGTGGAAAATACTTCCGGTGTTTGATAAACAAACGGGCATCTTGTTCTGCTGTATGCGTGAAAAGAACTTCTCATTGCTGTGCCATCGCAATTTGGCTAAACAGAAGAGACATTACTTATTTGCTTTGTCCAAGGCATTCAATAATGACCTGCCAAGTTTACAAGTGCGCCTTGATGTATTTCAAGATAATAATAATGATGATTCAGATTTGGTTAAAGTGGCTATTGCTAGAATTACAGACGATCTTGGAATACCTGCAAACATTATCGAACGCCATGCATTAATACTTTTTCATGCTGTCGACAATCAATTGCTAACTTTACGTTGTTGTGCGATTAATGGTATGTTTGAAATTGTGGATAGCATTAATTGGGATGAGTTTATACCTGACATCTCTAGTGCAATTGTAGACACTGTTGAAGATGACATGGAAAAATCTCAGGCTTACAAGCCAAAACTTAAGCTTAAGGAGAAGGCTAAGAGTAGGATTGACCGGAAATCATCGATTGCTATCCATCAAGAAGAAGAGGAAAATAAAAATCTCGATTGAATAGTCGGGAAGGAAATCATAAAAAATGGAAAACAAAAAATTCAATGGTGATAGATTAAAGACTGCCAGAATTTATAGGGGATATACTGTTGCGGAACTGGCAGAGAAACTTAGCTTGCAGCGTCAGACCGTATCTATGTATGAGAATAATAAGATTAGCACTCCAGAATACTCCGTTATTCAAAATATGGGAAAAGAACTTGGTTTTCCGATTGAGTTTTTCTTGCAACCAAATTGTGTGTCTGTAAAAATGGGGTCGACATATTTCAGATCCCTACTAACGACGAGCAAAAAATACAGAAGTGAGCAAATTGAGCGAATTAATCTTATTGCTCAAGTATTCTCGTTTATCTCAGAGTATATTGATTTTCCTGGGACAAAGCTGCCCAGATATACAGGAAATGATCCCGAAGAAGCAGCAATGCTTCTCCGTTCAGAATGGGAAATTGGAGAAAAACCAATAGAGAACATAATATATTTGGTTGAGGAAAACGGGATATTTGTTTCAAGCTTTAAAGCAGAATCAAATTGCGTTGATGCGTTTAGTCAACTCATTGATATTGATGGGGATAGTAAGTATATAATTGGCTACTCTGACAATAAAACAACTGCAGCAAGAATCCATTTTGATATTGCACACGAATTAGGACACATACTGCTACACGAGTGGAGCGAAGATGTTGATGCATTGAGCAAAGAAGAGTTTAAAGATATTGAACATCAGGCCCATGCGTTTGCAGGCGCATTCTTATTACCTAGAGATGCGTTTTTAAAAGATTTGGGAATTTATGGGAATAACATCGATTACTACTGTGAACTTAAGAAAAAGTGGAGAGTATCTATATCCGCAATGATTCGACGTGCATATAATTTAGGTGCAATTTCACAATTTTCATACCAACAAATGATGCGTCTAATGCAGAAGCGTGGTATTAAGAAATTTGAACCCTTAGATGATATTCTAACTACTGCAGAACCGACGCTTTTTTATACAGCTGTAAATATACTCTTAGATCAAGGTGTTTTTACTGCAAAAGAGTTTGTCCAAGGCTTATCAATTGATTGCTCGCTGAGTCTAACCAGTTGCGAGATAGAAAGTTTGCTTGGATTGCCTAAAGGAATGCTTTTCTATGAAGATAAGGTGCCTGAACATAGGCTTAATCTTCGCTTATTAAAATGATTGAAAGGAGAAGAAAATGAAGCTCAAAAGGGCGAAAGAAACTGATACCGGTTTGAATGTGGAATTTGTCAACACTGAAACGAATCGGCATATTGACTTAGATCATGTAATTACTCAAATCAACAAGGGAAATCCCAACTATGCCGGTTACATCACAGTAACAAACCCAAATGGCACAACATACGTTAGATCGAAACCTGATGGTAGTCATAAAAACAACATAGAATAAAGGGTGCTATCAAACTTGCCGCCTGTTATGTACTAGCAGGCGGATTTTGTTTTACATGGAATCAAAAAAGGAGGACAACCACATGACCAAAGTAATCGCCCTCGCCAACCAGAAGGGTGGTGTGGGCAAAACGACTACGGCCGTTAATCTCGGTATCGGGCTTGCACGGCAGGGAAAGAAGGTGCTGCTCATAGACGCAGACGCACAGGGCAACCTGACGGATTCCCTCGGCTGGAACGAGCCGGATAAGCTTCCTGTTTCCCTTGCTACCATTATGAGCAAGGTTATCATGGAGGAGCCTATCGTGCCGGATGAAGGGATCTTGCACCATGCGGAGGGCGTTGACCTCATGCCCGCAAATATCGAACTCTCCGCTATGGAGGTATCGCTTGTAAATATAATGAGCCGAGAAATCGTATTGCGGAACTATCTGAATGAGGTCAAGGACAAGTACGATTATGTTCTCATTGACTGTATGCCAAGCTTGGGTATGGTTACGGTCAATGCGCTTGCGGCAGCTGACAGTGTAATCATTCCTGTGCAAAGCCACTATCTCCCCGCAAAGGGAATGAGCCAGCTTTTACAGACCATCAACCGCGTCAAAAAGAACATCAATCCCAACCTCAAAATCGAGGGCGCTTTGCTCACAATGGTGGATAACCGCACGAACTTTGCAAAGGAGATTTCGTCTTTGCTTCGTGATAGTTACGGAGATAAGCTTCGCATATTCAAGACGGAGATACCCCTTGCCATCAAAGCAGCGGAAACCAGCGCCGAGGGCAAGAGCATCTATACCCACGACGCCCACGGCAAAGCGGCGGCGGCATACGAGGCTTTGACAAAGGAGGTGATGAGCGGTGGCAAGCAACGTGAGAAGCATGAAGCTGACCTCGCTCGATGATCTGTTCTCCACGGAGGAAAGCCGCGCCGAAGCGGAAAAGGAGCACGTACAGGAGATTCCCATAACGGAGATAGACGGTTTTCCCGAGCATCCCTTCCATGTGGATATGGACGACGCTATGCGCGAGATGGTGGAAAGCGTGAAGCGGTTTGGCGTGTTATCGCCCGCCGTGGCGCGGCAAAAGGAGGACGGGCGATATGAGCTGATCAGCGGGCATCGGCGCAAAAAGGCGTGCGAGCTTGCGGGCATTGAGAAAATGCCCGTCATCGTCCGCAATATGGATCGAGATGAAGCTATCATCTTTATGGTAGATTCCAATCTTCAACGGGAACGCCTTCTTCCGAGCGAAAAGGCGTTTTCCTATAAAATGAAACTTGATGCGATGAAACGCCAAGGCGCAAGGACTGATTTAACTTCTGTCCCAATGGGACAGAAGTTAGGAAAGACATCCCGTGAAATGCTTGCAGCGACATCTCCCGATGGGAATACACAAATTCATCGCTATATTCGCCTCACAGAGCTAACCCCCGACCTGTTGAAAATGGTGGATGAAGGCAAAATTGCCTTTCGGCCTGCTGTGGAGCTGTCTTATCTGTCCAAAGAGGAACAGGCTTCCCTGCTCATGACGATGGAAAGCGAGGTCTGCACTCCGTCGCTTGCGCAAGCCATCAAAATCAAGAAGTTCAGTCAGGAGGGCAGACTGAACGACGATGTGATCCTTTCTATACTTTCCGAGGAAAAACCAAATCAGAAAGAGGTCTACAAGCTGCCGAAAGAACGCCTCGATAAATACTTTCCGAAAGGGACGCCTCCCGAAAAAATCGAAGAAATCATATTCAAGGCGCTGGAGCTTTACCGAAAGCGGGAGCGCAGCAGAGAAATGGAACGCTGAGCGTCCGTGCTGACGAGCATGGGCGCTTTTTCTGTGCCCCGAAGTTGCAGAAGGAGGTGCGTATATGCTGTTCACCGAGGGCAAGGACAGAAAGTACGAGCGCATGATGCAGGAAAAACCGGGCTTTCAGCGCGACAGGCGCAGAATGGTTTCTCCAAACGCCAGGCAGCGGGATTGTCCCCATTGCCTTTACTACAATGAAACGCTGAAAAAGTGCGGTCTTGCAACCTGCGTTGTGTTCAAAAAATGAATCTTACGCCAAGGGGGAGGTCTGCCCTTTTGCCGGTATGGCCCAAGCAGCGTTTGCGGTTCGCCCCTTCCCCCATACCCCCAACCCTTGATACTCTCCGAGAAACTTACTGACCGAAAAAAGAAATGCAGAAGGCTTATCCGAGTTTAAGCCAATATTCAAGCGCAATAAGGCGCTTTTTATATACACAAAATCCTATTTGGAGGCAATCAACATGAAAACCAAACGCATCATGGCGCTGCTTATGTGCCTGCTGACCGTCATCGGGCTAATACCCGGCGCAGCCTTTGCGGCACAAAGTACCGTCACCATCGAAAGCCAGACCAACAGCGCCTTTGACTATCTGGAGTATTACAAAGACGGCGCATGGAAAGACCTGAACACGCCGAGGCATTGGATCGAGCAGACCGGCGAGGTTGTCTACTGCGTGGAACATGCGGCAGGCAACCCCCATGGCGACACCTATACGGCGGCATCCCCCTCCTCCGTCTTTTCGGCCAGTACCCTCTCGGGGCTGAACTCCATCCTCATGTACGGCTACCCCAACAACCGTCCCTCCGGCTTCACCGACGACGAGGCAAGGCAGGCCACCGCCAATGCCATCCGCTTCTGGCTCTCGGAGCAGGGCGAAGCCGAATCCTACAGTTTCACCAACCGCAGAACCAATCCTGACGCCATCCGCGCCAAGAGCGGATATGAGCATGTCCTGGAATACGCGGACGAGCTGCTTGCCAAAGCCCGCGCAAGGCAGGAACTTCCCCACAGCATCGACTTCTCGACCTCTACCGTACAGCTGACCGCCAACGGTAGCGGCTTCAGCGGGCAGACCTCGGTGCGGCTCACGAACATTAACAGCGGCTATACCCTCGATACTTCCGCTCTGCCCGCAGGCGCAAACGTGTCCGGATATACTGGCAGCAGGAGCGAAACGCTGACCATTACCGTCCCTGCTTCTGCAGCGGGACAGAGCTTTTCCATCTCTGCCGAGGGCAAGGATACGAGAAGCGTGGATAACATCACGGCGTATATTCCTGCAAACGGTAGTTTGCAAAAGATTTTCCTTTGCGCAACCACCGCACAGGTCGTTGCAACAGCTTCGTTCAACGTGGGCATTCCCGCCTACGGCAAGGTGCAGGTGGTCAAGACCGGCGAGGGTAGCACGGTGCTTGCGGGTGTAAAGTTCGGCGTTTACTCCGATTCCTACTGTAAGAACAAGATAGCGGAGCTTACCACGGGCGAGGACGGTACGGGAACCTCCGGCGATATTCCCGTAGGCACGGTGTATTTGAAAGAGCTTTTCACCGTAAACCCGTATATCATCTCTGCGGAGGTCAAAAGCGCGACAATCACCGCGAATGCCGTGGCAAAGGTTCCATTTACCAACGTGGCGGCAAAGGGCAAAATCCGCATTGAAAAGGTTGGCGATGCGCTGACGGGCAGCAGGTCCGAGGAAACCGAGTACGGCAACGTCACCGTTCCCGCCTATACACAGAAAGGGCTGAAAGGCGTTGTGTTCGAAGTCAGGGACAGCGTGGGCAAGGTCGTGGCAACGCTGACCACCAATGACTCCGGCATTGCTGAGACGGAGCCACTACCGCTTGGCAGCTACACCGTGCAGGAAAAAAGCGCGCCTGCGGCGTATGCCGTGGACGAGACAATCCATGAAGTGACGCTTGCCTACAGGGACCAGAACACGCCCGTCGTGACCGCTACCGTCAAGGAAGATAACGAGCTTCGCACAGGCGGCATAAAGATTCGCAAGCTCACTCAGGATTTTGATCCCGAAAAGCTCAACTTCTACAACAAACTTGCGGAAGGCTATGTGTTCGGACTTTATACCGCTGAGAACCTTGGCGATATTCCCGCCGATGTGCTTGTGGAGGTGCTGACCACCGACAATCAAGGCATTGCGGAGAGCAAGGCAAAGTTCCCGTATGGGAATTACTATTTGAAGGAGCTTTCCGTCCCCGATGAAACCATTGAAATGCTGACGAACAAGCTGTCGCTGACCATCGACAGCGAAATAAACGTGCAGCATTACGACAGCCCCATCTACAACACCATGTTCAAGGCGAAGATCGGCGTGTATAAGCTCGATGAGGCAAACAGAGAACGCGAACTTGTGGGCGCGGTGTTCGAGGTTCGGGATGCTTCCGGCAAGCTGTTTGACACCATCACCACCAATGAGGACGGCTATGCGGAAACCATAGACCTTCCTGTTGGTGAATACAAGGTCAAAGAGGTCACACCGCCCGCGGGCTTTGTCCTCTCCGATGAGGTCAAGACCGTGACGCTCACCACCGAGGACAAGGAAACAGCGGTGTTTGAGTTTACCAACAGGGCAAATGAAGCCAAGGTGCGCAAACTCGACAGCCACACCGGGCAGCCCCTCGCAAACGCAACCATCAAGGTGACGGATGCAAGCGGCAAGGTGTTCTTTGAGGGCAAGACGGACACGGATGGCTACATCACCATGAAGGAACTTCCTGCAGGCAAGTACACATGGCAGGAGATCGCCGCCCCCGATACCTACTCCATCGACCCCACCCTATACTCCTTTACGATAGACGCATATGGCAAGGTCGCGGGCGATGTTGAGTTTGCCAATACCCCCATCACGCTCGAAATTTTGAAGATGAACACCTATACGGGTGCGCCGATGACGGGCATCACGTTCACCTTGCAGGACGGCGAGGGAAAGGTCGTTAAGACCAAGCTCGTTGAGGGCGGTTATCGCATCCCCGCCGAGGACGGCGCGGAAACCTTTGTCACCGACGCAAACGGCAAGGCAGTATTCAAATATCTTAAAGCGGGCAAGTACAAGCTCGTGGAAACCGTACCGACTGGCTATATCGCTGACGGCACGACGGAAATCGAACTGACGGACAAGCACAGCGAAACCGCGCCCTGCAAGGTGACGGTGAACAACTGCCCTACGGGGATGAAAATCATCAAGCTGGACGCGAAAACGGAAAAGCCCCTTACGGGCGCGGGTTTCCGTATTAAGGTCAAGGATGGCACGGGCTTTGCAACGCTGTCCTTCACCAAACAGGAGGACGGCAAGTATTTCTTTGACGAGAACGGCAAAGAAACGGACTTGATGGTGGACAAAAACGGTGAGGTCGTCATCCTCGGCTTGCCTATGGGCGCTGTATGGATCGAGGAATCTGTTGTTCCGGCAGGCTACTTCCCTGTCACCGCCCGTAAAGCGGAAATCACGAAAGAAACCTCGGCGCTGTCGCCCATGGTAATCAAAGTGCCAAACAGCAAAAGCGTCAAGCTGGGCCTGGATAACGACTGGTGGGAAATCCCTGCCATGATCGCTGGCGCGGTGCTGCTGCTCGGCGGCGCAGTAGTTTTGTATGTGCGGAGAAAGAATAAATAAGAACTAGCAAAAAACACGCAGGAGGGCGTAAAACGCCCTCCTGTCCATGATAATCGGTTTACTTTGGTGGTGAATATGATATAATAATATTAGAAATGCGAGGTGCGAAACGATGGTTAAGAGCGAGAAAATCACGAAGCAAATTGCAGGAACAATGGCTATCGAGGGTATGCGGCTTAATAATAAGGAGCTTACTCTGATACGAGAATGTGCCAGTGGGCAAAAATCATCATCAATCGCAATTAAAGAGCTTGTGAATAAATACACCGTAAAGTAGGTGTTATTTTGTCTGATTACTTTTATGATTATGAGTACGATACGACATATTGCTATCCCCAAGCCAATGTTTTGAAAAACAAATTGAATATAAAAGATGCGGACAGCTTGCTTGAAGCGGAAAGAAGTATTACAGCTCTGCGGATATTGGAGCTGAAACAATCCTATCCCGATGGCAAGCTGGATTTTTCTTACTTCAAGCATCTGCATTTTTATATTTTTCAAGACATATACGGGTGGGCGGGCAAAACACGGACTGTCAATATTTCTAAAGGCAGCCAGTTTTGTTTGTGTCAGTTTATAGACGATCAGGCGATTGAGCTGTTTCAAAAGCTCGAAAGAGAAAACTATCTTGTGGATGCTGAAAATATTGCGGAAAGGCTTTCGTTTTACCTGTCTGAGCTTAATACAATTCACCCATTTAGGGAGGGCAATGGCAGAGCGCAACGGATGTTTATAGAAATACTTGCAGACAGAGCCGGATATGAAGTGGACTTTTCCGAAGTTACGGCTGAAGAAATGATAGAAGCAAGCTATCAGTCTTTTAACCAGAATTATGACCCTATGAACGCCATCATGCGGCGCATTACAATTCCAAAGGAATAGCGGCTATTTTCCCACCATACTTCATAACGACGAAAACACAGAAGCGCGTGAGAGATCATGCGCTCTTTTGCTATACAAAACACCGAGAAGGAGAAAGCGAATATGACAGAAGAACTGAAAAACGCTGGATATACCATCATTGAAAGTTTTACCGTAGGCGAACAGGGCTTTGCGCTTGGGCATAGCGATACTGCGCCAGCCCCGTATGTCACATGGCAGTATCGTGCAGCTGCCCCCGATCATTTCTTCTGGGGGCATTATATGAATTCAAAGGAAGCGGCATATGCGGATTATCGGAGCAGGATAAACGGCGAGATAGAATACGTTTCGAAACGCATACAGCCGCAGCGCACAAAGAAACGCGACGAGCCGGGGAGATAAGGAGGTGCAACTGTGGCAACAAAACTGCAAAACATATCCGAGCTTGCGCGTCAGACAACGGAGCGGCTTACGCAATCCGTTGACAACTGGAAACGCTTTCTCGATTCCGCCGCATGGCTTTATAAGTACCCGTTCCATGAACAGGTCTTGATTCATGCGCAGAGACCGGATGCAAAAGCCTGTGCTCCCATCGAGCTTTGGAACAGCAGATTCAGACGTTGGGTGAACAGGGGCGCAAAGGGCATCGCGCTCATCGACGACAGCGGGCACAAGCCCGCTCTGCGGTATGTATTCGATGTGTCCGACACCAACACACGTTACAATATCCCGTTTCGGCTCTGGCAGACAAAATCCCAATACACGGCGCAGATCATTGAGGAGCTGCAAAACCATTTCGGGGACACGGGCGTGGAGAACGCCGATATCGCTGCCACCGTACTGGGCATATCCATCAACGCCATATCGGACAACTACCGCGATTATTACGAGGAGCTTCTCAAAGCGGCGGACAACAGCGCACTCGCGGATATAAGCGATGACGAGATAAGCTCGACCTTTGTGCTTCAGCTCATGACCAGCGTTTCCCATACGGTCTTGGTGCGCATGGGCATCGACCCCGCCGCTATATTTCACGGCGATGAATACGAGAGCATAAGGCTGTTCAATTCGCCGGATACCATAGTCCAACTTGGCACGGCGACCAGCGACATTTCGGAGATGATCCTGCGGCAGATCGAGCGCAGCGTCAGAAGCATGGAACGGCAGGAGCGCGGCACACTTGCAAACGTAGAGCCGGTATTGCAGAATGAAGGCAGAAACAGCGAAAGGAGCGATGAAAATGGAACTCAGTTACAGGCAGAACGGGGACTACCTGATTCCCGATATCAAAATGGACGATCAGCCGGCGGGGATGATCGGCAAATACGGCAGAATGCGGAAGACGTTTCTCAAGGAGCATCGGAGCGGGACTTACAACTCCCTGCTGCTTCAGAACAAGCTGACGGAGCATCTGTTGGAGATCGACAGGACGGCGCGGGAACAGGTCGAACAGACGATGGCGCAGATGGCGCAGACCGAGAACGTGACCGAGAAGATGAAAGCCGAGAATCAGATGCTCTGGATTCAGCGAATGAACAGCATTCGGCAGAGAGCCGAGGAGACGGTGCTGAACAACCTAATCTACGCATAACAACCGAAGATAGCCTGTTCCCTACCTTGGAGGAACAGATACAGCATATCGAAGAAGCGGAAGCGCAAAAGCTCTCCGCTTTTTCTGTTTCTCAGGCGGACATCGATAATGAGCTTTGCAGACACGGCAGCGGGTTCGCGAATGGGAAGTTGCGTATCTACAAGTTCTTTGAGGATATGCCTTCCTCAGATGCGGCTATTACATTTCTCAAAAAGGAATATGGCATCGGCGGCCACTCGCACACCTACCTGAATGGGGAAACCGGCTTTGTAGACCAAGACGGCAAGGGGCTTCACTACTCCAATTATAACTACAAAGAAAAGCACACCATAACTTGGAAAGCCGTAGCGCGAAGGCTTCGTGAGCTGATTGCCATTGACCGATACTTGACCGAAAAAGAAAAGGCATACCTTCCCGAATATGAAGCAAAGGAAGCGGAACGGCGATTGCAGCTTGCAGAGGAAGCAGCGGCAAGAGAAGCCCTTCGTGCAGCGGCAGCGGCCATGGATGAGCGGAGAAAGGAAGCGCAATATGCGTTCTCACTGGGGGATACCGTACAGCTCGGGGCAACCACATATACCATCCTCGGTTACGATGAACACACTGTCATGCTGTCCGATCCCAAATATCCGCTGCTCTCCGAGGACATGGCACGGGATGTGTTTGAACGCAGACTTCGGGAGAATCCTGCCAACGATCATTTGATTATTGAAACAGAGCCTACGGCATCGAATGAAGAAACAGAATCAAAGACCGAAATTGTAATGGAAACCGTGGAAGTGATCTCCGCAGAAAAAAACCACATGCCCTACGATGTGGTCATCCAAACCCTGCGTACCGAGGAACGGGAACCTGAAAAGCCTGCCGAGAAAACCAACTTCCGCATTACGGACGATGCTCTCGGTCATGGCGGACCGAAAGCGAAGTTCCGCATGAACATGGATGCAATACGGACACTGCAGACTATCGAGTTTGAACAGCGCCTTGCAACGCCCGAAGAACAGGAAGTCCTTTCCAGGTACGTGGGCTGGGGCAGTCTGCCGCAGGTATTTGAGGAAAACAACGCAGCGTGGGCAGATGAGTTCCGGGAACTCTACGAAACCTTGTCGCCCGAGGAATACCAAGCTGCGAGAGCTTCCGTGCTAAACGCGCATTATACAAGCCCCACGGTCATCAAGGCCATGTATACGGCGATTGAGAATATGGGCTTTCGCACAGGCAACATCCTTGAACCCTCCTGCGGTATCGGCAATTTCTTCGGCCTGCTTCCCGAAAGCATGGCGGGCAGCAGGCTCTACGGCGTGGAACTCGACAGCATCACAGGACGTATTGCAAAGCAACTCTATCAAAACGCCAACATCGTTATACAGGGATATGAAGCAACCTCGCTTCCCGACAGTTTCTTCGATGTTGCTATTGGCAATGTTCCCTTCGGCGATTACGGTGTAGCGGATAAGCGTTACGACAAGAACAGGTTCCTGATCCACGACTATTTCTTTGCAAAGACCTTGGACAAGGTGCGTCCCGGCGGTATCGTCGCGTTCATCACTTCGTCGGGAACGATGGACAAAAAGAACCCTGCTGTCCGCAAGTACATCGCACAGCGTGCCGACCTTCTCGGTGCGATTCGTCTGCCGAACAATGCGTTCCTTGCCAATGCCGGTACAGGCGTTGTTGCGGATATTCTGTTTTTGCAAAAGCGTGACCGTCCCGTGGAAGCAGAACCCGATTGGGTGCATCTTGGCAAAACCGACAGCGGCTATACCATCAATCAATACTTTGTGGATAATCCCGACATGGTGTTGGGCGAACTGACCGAAGAAAGCACACAGTACGGCAAACAGGCAGTCACCGTCAAGCCGATTGCAGGCGCAGAGCTTTCCGAACAGTTATCGGACGCGCTTGCCAATATCCATGCTGAGATTACAGAACTGGAGCAGATGGAAGAAGCGGAAGAAAGCGTTGCAGAGAGCATCCCTGCCGACCCGAGTGTTCGCAACTTCAGCTTTACCGTCGTAAATGGAGAGATCTACTACCGTGAGAACTCCGTCATGCACAAGGTGGAACTGTCCGTCACCGCACAGAACCGCATCAAGGGCATGGTCAAAATCCGGGATTGTACTCGGAAGCTGATTGAATATCAGCTGGAGGGATACCCAGATCACATGATTGAGCAGGAGCAGCGAACCTTAAACCATCTTTACGATGAGTTCACCGCAAAGTATGGTCTGCTGAACAGCCGCGGCAACAATATGGCGTTCTCGGATGACAGCTCCTATTGTTTGCTTTGTTCCTTGGAGGTGCTGGACGAAAACGGATCATTGGTGCGCAAAGCGGATATGTTCTCAAAGCGCACCATTCGTCAGCAGGAAGCGATTACTTCCTGTGATACGGCAACAGACGCGCTTGCTCTCTCCCTGTCCGAAAAAGCCATGATCGATATGGACTACATGGCAGAACTGACGGGAAAGAACGAAGAAACCCTGTTTTCTGAACTCAAAGGCGTTATCTTCCTGAACCCGTTGTATGGATACGGGAATAACAGCGAACGAAAGTACCTGACCGCAGACGAGTATCTTTCGGGCAATGTCCGTGAAAAGCTCGCTTGGGCAAGGAAAAGTGCAGAGCAGAATCCTGACGACTACCTTGTGAACGTGGAAGCGTTGGAAAAGGTACAGCCCATAGATCTCTCCGCATCCGAAATCGATGTTCGGCTTGGTGCAACATGGCTGCCGCAGGAGGATATTCAGCGATTCATGGTAGAGCTGCTAAAGCCTGCCTACTATGCAAGCAGCAAGATCAAGGTGCATTACTCACCGCTGACCGCAGAGTGGAATATCTCCAACAAGAACAGCGACTACGGCAATGTCACCGCAAACGTGACCTACGGTACCAAGAGAATCAATGGTTACAAGATCATTGAGGAAACGCTGAATCTCAAAGATGTTCGTATTTTTGATACTGTGCAAGATGAAAACGGCAATGATAAGCGAGTGCTGAATAAAAAAGAGACCGTACTCGCCCAGCAAAAGCAGCAGCTCATCAAGGATGCTTTCCGAGACTGGATATGGAAAGATCCTGCAAGACGGGAACGCTTGACCACGCTGTACAACGAGCGTTTCAATTCCGTTCGTCCCCGTGAGTATGACGGAAGCCACATCAAGTTCGTTGGCATGAACCCCGAAATTACCTTGCGGGAACATCAGGTAAATGCCATTGCCCGCATCCTGTACGGTGGTAACACACTGCTTGCACACGTTGTGGGTGCAGGCAAGACCTTTGAAATGGTCGCTGCCGCCATGGAGAGTAAACGCCTTGGACTCTGTCAAAAGAGCCTGTTCGTGGTTCCAAATCACCTGACCGAACAGTGGGCAGCGGAGTTTTTGCAGCTATATCCGTCCGCCAATATCCTTGTGGCAACGAAGAAAGACTTTGAAACACGAAACCGCAAAAAGTTCTGCTCCCGTATTGCCACGGGCGATTACGATGCGGTCATTATCGGACACTCGCAGTTTGAGAAGATCCCCATGAGTGTGGAACGGCAAAGAGCAATCCTGCAGGCACAACTCGACGAGATCATTGAGGGTATCTCCGAAGCAAAACGCGCCAATGCAGAACGCTTCACCATAAAGCAGATGGAAAAGAGCAAACGCTCCATTAAGCTGAAACTCGACAAGCTCAACGACCAAACCCGAAAGGATGATGTTGTCACCTTTGAAGAATTGGGCGTGGATCGACTGTTCGTAGATGAAGCGCACAGCTTTAAGAACTTGTTCCTTTACACGAAGATGCGAAATGTCGCAGGCTTGGCGCAGACCGAAGCCCAGAAATCCTCTGACCTCTTTATGAAATGCCGATATATGGACGAGCTGACGGACAACCGGGGAATTGTGTTTGCGACCGGTACGCCGATCTCCAACTCCATGACCGAGATGTACACCATGCAGCGGTATCTTCAGTACGACACTCTGCGCTCACAGGGCTTACAGCACTTTGATGCATGGGCATCCACATTCGGCGAAACCATCACGGCTATCGAACTTGCACCGGAAGGAACGGGCTATCGTGCAAAGACACGGTTCGCCCGTTTTTATAATCTCCCCGAACTCATTTCCATGTTCAAGCAGGTTGCGGATGTGCAGACTGCCGATATGCTGAAACTCCCTGTTCCCGAAGCGGAATACCACAATGAGGTCATTAAACCATCCAAGTTCCAAACCGACATGGTTGCGTCTTTTTCCGAACGTGCCGAAAAGGTCAGAAACGGCATGGTGGATGCAACAGTAGATAACATGCTGAAAATCACCAATGACGGCAGAAAGCTCGCCCTCGACCAGCGCTTAACCGATGACCTGTTGCCCGACGACCCTGAAAGCAAGGTCAATCTGTGTCTCGATAACATTCACAGGATATGGGAAAGCAGCAGTGAGCAGAAATCTACGCAGCTCGTGTTCTGTGACCTTTCCACACCGCATGGCGACGGAAAGTTCAATGTGTACGACGATCTGAAAGCAAAGCTGATTCGCATGGGTGTACCCGAGACGGAAATTGCCTTTATTCACGATGCCAAGACCGAAGCGCAAAAGGCGGCGCTCTTTACCAATGTTCGTGCGGGCAATGTCAGAATCCTTCTTGGATCAACCGCAAAGATGGGCGCAGGCACAAATGTGCAAAAACGCCTGATTGCAGAACATCATTTGGATATTCCATGGCGACCATCGGACATTGAGCAGCGCGAAGGCAGAATTCTTCGTCAGGGCAACGAGAATAAGCGCGTAGATATCTTTCGGTATGTCACCGAGAACACCTTTGACAGTTATATGTGGCAGACGATTGAGAACAAGCAGAAGTTCATCTCACAGATCATGACGAGCAAAAGCCCTGTCCGTTCCTGCGAGGATGTGGATGAAACCGCACTTTCGTATGCGGAGATCAAGGCGCTTGCCACGGGCAATCCGCACATCAAGGAAAAGATGGATTTGGAGATTGAAGTCTCACGGTTGAAACTCGTAAAAGCCAACTACCTCTCACAGAAATATACCTTGGAGGACAGCCTGCTCAAACACTATCCCAGGGAGATTCGCTTAACGCAGGAGCGAATCAAGGGATATGAGGCGGATATTGCTCTGTATGAGCAGCACAGGAGCGAGGACTTCCCCGGTATGCTGTTGTGCGGTACGCACTACGCCGAGAAAAAGGATGCGGGCGCAGCGATCCTAGAAGCCTGCAAAGCCATGACTTCGCCTGAAGCCAAGGAGATTGGAACCTATCGCGGATTCACACTGCTGTTATCCTACGATGTTCTTTCCAAAGTGTTTCGTATGACGCTGCGGGGTGAACTGTCTCACACCGTTGAGCTTGGAAGCGACATCTACGGCAATATTCAGCGTATGGAAAACATGTTCGAAGCGTTTCCCGTTCGGTTTTCCGCCTGTGAAAAGGCGCTGGTTACGCTAAAAGAACAGATGGAAAATGCCAAAGCGGAGGTGGAAAAGCCCTTTGCACAGGAGCAGGAGCTTTCTGAAAAAACAGCCCGCCTTGCAGAACTCGATGCGCTGCTCAATATTGACAAGCGAGAGAATGATGTGCTGGATGCCGAGCCGGACCATCAGTATGAGCGTACACAAACAAGAGAAGATACTGAGCGATGATTGACGGAAGAAAATATGTAACCAAAGAGGAGATTGAGCAGGCCCGGCAGCTCGATCTCCTTTCCTATTTACAGCGATATCGACCGGATGAACTCGTTAAAGTGACACGGGGCGTTTATTCCCTGCGCTCCCACGACAGCCTGAAAATCTCCAACGACAAGTGGTACAGATGGTCAAAGGGCGTTGGAGGTGTGTCTGCGCTTGACTATCTTGTAAAGGTTGAAGGTATGCCTTTTGTCGAAGCTGTAAGGCATTTATGCGGATGTACAAAGCACTGGCCATTTCCGAAAACAACGCCGCAACCGAAAGAACCCAAACCCTTTGTTCTTCCCAAATGCCATTCCGATAATAAGCGTGTAATCCAATACCTGATGCAGCGCGGCCTCTCTGAGGAAACCATTCAAATGTGCATCGATAAAGGGATTCTGTATGAGGATTATCGTCATAACTGCTGTTTTGTGGGCTTTGACCCGCAGGGTGTCCCCCGTTACGCCATGCTCCGAAGCAGCGACCCGTGCTCGACGTTTCTACGAGAGGCGGACGGCAGCGACAAGCGATATTCTTTCGGTCTGCCACCGCAGGAGCGTTCCAACACTCTGTATTTGTTTGAGAGCGCCATAGACTGCCTCTCTTTTGCGGAATTGCAGCGCATGGGTGGAAATGACTGGAAGATAGACAATTACCTTTCTTTATCGGGCGTTTACCAACCGAAAAAGGAACTCTCGGAAACGCCGCTTCCCATCGCACTCGTGCAGTTTTTGCAGGATAACCCGCACATCAATCACATTGCTCTGTGCCTGGATCATGATGACGCGGGCTTAAGAGCGGCGATGGCGATCAGCGCCCTATTGCCCGAACGTTATACTACGGAGCTGCTGCCGCCGGAGGTCGGCAAGGATTACAATGAGCAGCTCATGGAAACGAAGAACATCACAGCACAAATCAGGACGAGGGGCGCGAAAAACGCCCTTCACCATTTCAAGGAAGAGAGACAACGATGAAACCGGCCATATGGGAGTATCACGCTTTACCGCAAGAAGATACGGAATGACTCATTTCTCGGACAGCAGGATCGGTGCGATGCTCTGCATCGTACTAACGAGCATTGGATAATGCCAGCATTATCCACTCGTAAGGGGATGTCCCCTTAAACCCCATCAACAGCAAAGGAGGCTTTATGCTCAAACGAAATATTAAAATAACCTTTCGGCTGAACGCTAAAGAGCATCAGCGACTGAAAAAGAACGTCAAGAAAACAGGGCTTTCGCAGGAAACATATATTCGCACCCTGCTTGACGGCTATGCGCCAAAGGAGCTTCCGCCACCCGATTATCATTCCATGATGCGCGAACTGAACGCCATCGGCAACAGTATCAATCAGATCGCCGCCCGTGCAAATGCAACGGGCTTTTTCCTTGCCGAAGAATACGCCATGTACATGCAGGAGTTTCGCCGTACCGCGCTTGCGATACAGCGGGCTGTGACACAGCCGGAGCCGCTCTGATATGGCTACCACTCGAATATGGAAGATAGCCACCCACCTCCCTCGCGTTCTCGAATATGCAAAGGACGAGAGTAAAACCGCAAACCCCTCATGGAGCAGGGACGAGTACCAGACCATGCGGGACGTGATGGACTACGCCATGGACGATTTCAAGACCGAGCAGCAGTATTACGTCACCGCTCTCAACTGTAATGCCGACTGTGCCCGGGAACAGATGCAGATGACAAAGCGGCAGTTCGGCAAAACGGACGGCATCCTTGCTTTCCACGGTTATCAGAGCTTTGCCGAAGGCGAGGTGGATGCGGATACGGCGCACAGGATCGGCGTGGAACTTGCAAATGAGCTATGGCCGGATTTTCAAGTGATCGTAGCTACCCATCTTAATACCCATTGCTTTCACAACCATTTTGTCCTCAATTCTGTGTCGTTTCTGCATGGTAAAAAGTTCAACGCCTGCAAGGAGAGTTATGCGAAAATGCGGGCGACTTCCGACAGGCTGTGCAAGGAACACGGGCTTTCGGTAATTACCGAGCATACGGCATATTACCCGAAGCACTATGCCGAATGGGAGGCACAGAAAAAAGGACAACCTACCTGGCGCAGCGCGATCCGTGAGGATATGGATAAGGCTGTCATGGCAAGCATGAGTTTTCAGGCGTTTATCCGTTTCTTGAAGGACATGGGATATGAGGTCAAAACGGGCGTCAAGCATATCGCGGTGCGTCCGCCGGGCAAGGAACGGTTTGTGCGCCTGCGCTCGCTTGGGGATAGCTACACCGAAGAAGCTATAAAGCAGCGCATATTGAAGCAGCGTGCGCCCGAACGCCCGCCGAGGCCTGTGCCGCCGAAAATCGTGCGGATAAGAGTACAAGGCGACTTTCATCTATCCAAAATCACATGGAGAGGACTTCGCGCACTCTACTACTTCTATTTAAGAAAGCTCCGTGCTGCACAAAAGCAGCCGCAAGGCAAAGCATCGTATTTACTGCGCGAGGACTTGCGGCATTTGGACGAGCTCGATGAGCAATCCCGGTTTCTGTTTAGGCATGGCATCGACACGGCGGAGCAGCTCACCGATTACAGAGCATCGGCAGACGCACAGATCAAAAGCCTGTATTCCGAGCGCAAGACGCTTCATAACGAGCAGCGCCGACATGATGTTCCCGAGGCGCGCATGGTGGAGATCCGCGCGCGAATTGCCGCCATATCCGCGCAGGCAAAACCGCTTCGTCGGAGCATGAAGCTGTGCGACGCCATTATGGAACGCGCTCTTGTGCTTGCCGAAAAGCAGGCGCAGATAAAGCAAATGGAAAAGGAGGAAAAAGGTCATGAAAAAAAGCAGATAAAGAATCTCCGTCGCGCTATTGAATAAAATCTTGCTTTGGAGGAATAATAGAAGTAAAATAGAAGATAATTAGAGTGCCTTTGGAGGGAAATCATGCAGGAGATAATCGAAACATATTTGGAAAAGTATCTTCCGAGAAAGGATATTATCCACCGTTTGCCCGTTTCCCTGCCCATCTCAAAGGTGTGGCCGGAGCTTCAAAAGGCGAGGAAGGATAAATCCGAAAGTCTCCCGCTTCTCTCCATAGACGGCAAACCGTTTTGGTGGGTACTGACGCAAAGCATCTCGTCACAAGCTGATGAGGTCATTTCTCTTGCGCGGCGAGAGATCGTATTTGACCGTCCGGAATACGAAGAAGCGTTTCGGGAAGCGGTTTTAGACGAGGCTGTGTATTCAAGCGTTATAGAAGGCGCATTCACCACCAAGAAGGAAGCGCGGGAGTTTATCCATGAAGGGCGCTCACCGAAGAATAAATCCGAGCAGATGGTGAAGAACAATTTCGAGGCGCTCACCTATGTTCTTGAACACATTGATGAGTCGATCACCGAGCAAACGATATTTGACATATATGCGCTTGTGACAAAGGACACGCTTGAAGCTGACGTGCCGACAAATGCTTACCGCAGCGAAAGCGTATTCGTGCAGTCAAGCCGTGGCGAGATCGTTCATACTGCGCCCGAAGCCGAAAAGGTTTCCGGCATGATGGCGTCGCTGCTTGAATTCATAACCAACAACGAATTGTCGCCGCTCATCAAAGCCTGTATCGCGCATTTCTACTTCGTCTATGTCCACCCCTTCATAGACGGGAACGGAAGAACTGCGCGGGCGCTTTCCTTTATGATGCTGTTGCAGGCGGGCTATGATTTTTTTCGCTATTTCTCCATATCCGGTGTGATCGCGGAGGAACGCGCCAAGTATTATAAGGCCATCAAGGATGTTGAGGACGACGACTTTGACATGACCTATTTCATCGACTATTACACGGGGATGCTCGCCCGTGCGGTAAAAGCCATGGAGGAACGGCTCGTTGACAAGGTCGTGATGGAGCAGACGCTTGATAAGCTGAAAGCAGCCGGCATGAACAGTCGTGTCATAGAGGGCGCGAAGTGGATTCTCACAAGCCCCAATCAATCCATTACCATAAAGGCATGGCAAAAGAAATTCGGCGTGGTGCTGGAAACGGCGCGGCAAGACCTCTTTAAGCTGGAGGACGCCGGAATCGTGCATCGCAAGCTGGTAAAACGGCAGTATGTGTTTGAAGTGAAAAAGTAGATAGTAAAGCCCTAATTAGCTCTATTAGCTGATAAGTGCAAATCATCAATGGTTTGAATGGCAACGATAACTTAAGTTACCATTCATGCTGTTTGTACAATGCGCCGCTATTGCCTTTTTATGATATTTTCCATTTGATTGACGCTCAGGTAGTAGTATAATAAATATATTAGCTTGCACAGTCAAACAGGACATCAGCAATGCGGATTTCGTCGGTAAAGTATGGTAATCATCGGTAAAGCTTTTTGTTTACTAGAGGAGGATGTTGAAAGAGAACCAGCTACCAAGCTGTGGTAGGCTGAAGTGACCAGAGAGGTAAGAGGGCGAGGTGCTGAGTATAGCAATAATGGGAAGTTAGTAGTGACAAGTAAATAGTCACTACATAGCGGGAATTATCCTTTGCAGCATATGGGGTGTTTGGATGAATCAAATAAGCAAATGTCTGGACCAGCAAAAAATAAAAGCCATCTGTGATATTGTGGCTCACACATCTCAAGGATTGACAAAAAGCCAATTGACCACGCTATTAGGTCAATGTAGAATTTGTGTTGTTGATGATGGATCTTCCCGTAGTCAATTGGGATATACCATAGGTTTAAACAAAAGAGAATGGCTTTATAATTGCTTGGTAACAGAGATAAATAAGAGCCATTCATTTTGTAAAATTATTTCATTCTTGCAGGCTGCGTTGAATCCCGCTTTATATACAAGCATTGATAGCAGGCAAAAATATAGATACCTGGTCGAGGAAACGAACAAAGTCCTTCTCTTTGCTGGGTTATCGATTGACCAAAGCGGACAATTGGTGGAGGTTTCGCAAGCGCAAACACTTACTGAAGTTGATCAACGAGTCAACCACTTGAAAAAAGCTCTATATGATCGTGCCATACATTCCGAGGTGCAGAAATACTGTGTTGAAGACTATTTGAGAGCGGATTATTATGATGCCGTGTTTGAGGCAACAAAAGGATTAGCTGAGCGTGTCCGGCAGATTTCTGGCTTGACCACAGATGGTGGGACACTTTTTCAAACTGCGTTTTCCAAGAACGATCCCTATATTTTCTTTAACGCAATGAAAACAGATAGCGAGCGCAGCGAATATACAGGCTTGAAGGAACTGCTTGAGGCAATATTCCACTTGGTCAGAAACCCAGCAGCGCATACCCCCAAAGTCAATTGGAAAACCGATGAAACGAAGGCACTTGATATACTTACATTAATATCGTTTGCGCATAAGTATTTAGATGAGTGCCACCGTATACCAGGAAAATAACGAGAGGATGCTTAGTATGGATAGACCTCAATATATAAGTTGGATTGTTCGAGAGGACGGGGTGGTTTTCGAAGACCAGCAGCCGTTGAACTGTTACAGGCTATCCTATGCCATAGATGATGCTATCCTCGATGACTGGGCGCTTCACATTAGAAGGCATTATGTTCCAGATGATGAATTGGAAGAAGATGCTGCGTTGAACAAGTTGACAATCGAGGAATACTTGCGCCAATATGTTATCCCACAAAAAGGGGAACCATTTGGGCCAACAGCACGGTCAAATGATATTAGTGAAATTCTGTTTGCGGATTTATTTGAATTTATTCTGAACTATGAAGTTCCCCGGTGTAAGCAGCACAACCGCTCTGGCAAAAACGAATCTGAGCATGGTACAGATATAATTGCATACAAGTTCTTTACTCAAGGAAAAGTCCCAAATAAGAACGATGAACTTGTGGCAGTAGAGGTAAAAGCGATTCTTTCTTCAAATGAGGCCGGTAAAGTAATTAAAGATGCAGTTACCGATTCAAAAAAAGACGAGGATCGAGTTTCTCACACTTTGAATTACTACCGAAAAAAGCTCCGCTTTATGGGGAAGTCAACAGAAGCAGCGGATGTAGCAAGGTTTCAACAAAAAACCGAATACCCTTATAGAACATCCTTTGTAGGGGCTGCCATTTCAAGCTTGTCAGCTGTCGAAAAGAAAGTCATTGTCGGTATTAAGGGAGCAGATTTGGAACTGAAAACAGATCAGTCCGTTTTTTACGTCCACGGAGCAGATTTGATGTCCCTGACACATCAAGTATTCGAGAGGTGTATTAAATGATTTTCTCAAATACTTCAAATTATATGCTCAAATACCAAAAGGCCAAAGCAAAACTTGTAGAGTATGACATTCCGCAAAAGGATTATCCTAAGTTTCCATTAAATTCGAACGAACTATCCTATCCTGTTGTTTACATACTTTCTCGATATGCCGAAAGTGTCATTGAAAACAACGTAGCTGACATGGAAGAATTTTCACCGCATTTAGTGGCTGCTTCACAATACTTTGATGCGGCTGTAGGGGCCAATGATCGTGCAGAATATGATGTTGATTTTTTGCTGTCTGGAGCCGCGTCCTATTTCCTCTCTGATGACTTTGGAAGCGCAAAAGTTTTATGCTCTGAGTTTTTTGCGCGAATAAATCCGGAAACCAACGGGCCTCAAAAAATCATGGGTAACTTTCTTGGGTATCTTCTACTGAATCGAGACTTTCATATAAGTGAAGAAACTCCTGATGGAAAAAAAGTCTGCCGTTCATTGCTGGCCTATTACAACACCGGAGAAGGGGCGGAGGAAATACAGAGTCTATTATCGGAGTATAGAAAAGTGATTTATGAAAATGATGCTCCGATGGAAATATACTATGTCGATATATTGTGCGCCATTGTCATGGTGTCTTTGTCCAAGTCATCGTGGAGCCTTCTACCCAGGTATTCCGAGTTAGATCAGTCCCTGTGGTCAGACTACCTTAAAAGTCCAAAGGCTCCAAGAATGCTGTGGCCTGCGCAACAGCTTATTGGCGAAAAGGGGGGGTTAAGGGGTCAGAGTGCGATAGTACAGTTGCCAACCGGAGTAGGAAAAACTAAAAGCATTGAGCTGATTATTCGTTCGTCTTTTGCCTCAGACAGGGCGACTACAGCAATAATAGTTGCTCCGCTCCGTGCTCTGTGCAATGAAATAGCAAATGATATGATTTCGGCATTCGGGGATGAGGTTTTAGTCAACCAGTTTTCTGATGTTCTCGAGGAAGACTTTTCTCTTGATTTATTCTTGTCCCTTAAATCGAAAATACTGATTTGTACCCCTGAGAAACTCAGCTATATCATTCATCACCAAGCTGATTTCCTGGATGAAATTGGTCTGTACATATTTGATGAAGGTCACATGTTTGATGACGGAAGTCGAGGGGCCATTTACGAATTACTGATTTCTGAAATCAGAGGGCATATTTTGTGGGAAGAGCAGATTATTCTTCTTTCCGCAGTGCTTTCCAATGCCGAACAAATTCAGACATGGCTTTTGGGAGAAAAGGGTGTTTTAGCGTCAGACCCTAAAATCAAAGCGACGCCTAAAACAATAGGATTTGCTTCTAAGACAACAGATATCCATTACTATTCGGATGATTCAACACGAGAGGATTTTTATGTTCCAAGAAGCATAGAAGTTGTTACCTTACAAAATCGCCCCGGTGAAAGGAAGCAACGGTATTTCCCAGAGTTAACAGATGCTAAAGATATTGCGATATATTACGCAAATAAGCTATGCAAAAATGGTGGAACCGCCATTTTTGCTAATCGAACCAGCACCGTGCTGACCGTAATCAACAGAATTATTGAATTAAGGGATCGGGGACATGACCTCGCTGAGATTAAAGGAAACAGCGATGGCGAGGAAATGAATCGACTGGCACAATTGATGTCCGACTATTATGGGGAACAGCATCCATATACGATTGCCTGCTATTTAGGAGTGGTCCCGCATTATTCTAACTTGCCTAATGGACTCCGTCTTGCTGTAGAGCATGCCTGTAGAAACAAAGCTCTGCGTCTGGTTGTCTGTACATCTACCCTTGCACAAGGAGTAAACATTCCGATAAAGTATCTTTTTATGACCAGTTTTATGGTTGCGAGAAATAGTATGCAGATCCGCAGTTTTCAGAATTTGATGGGACGAACTGCACGCTCTGGAATGTACACCGAAGGAAGTGTTATCGTTACGGATCCACAGTTGTTCGATAATAAGAACAACCGAAAAAACGGTGGCAATTACAAATGGAAAGATTGTATTAAGATGTTTGACAGTAGCGCTGCAGAGCCTTGTGGAAGTTCGATCTTGTCGCTTGTTCAGGACATCCGAATTGACTATGAAGCCAGAGTTATCGGAACCAACGCTGCCCAACATATTGTTGCCCACTACAACGAACCTGGTTGCTTCGAGCAGTATGCCAACAAACTTACTACCGCTCTCCATAAAGCATATCCGCAAAAAAGCGCCAACAGTGTTGTGGAATCAATGATGGCTCGGAAAAGCATTGTGGAAGCCATTGAAAATCACCTGTGTTTTGTATTTTCAATCGATGAGAATGCTGATAAACAAGCGGTAGCGGCTAATATTTGCAAAGGCACTCTGGCATACTTCATGGCAAATGATGATGAAAAAGTCTTATTAGAAAAAATCTTTGATGTCATCACATCAAAGATAAGTGAACTTGAGCATTCACGGATTAAGAACTACGCCAAAACTATGGTCGGCGTTAATCTTTCGTTACAAATTGAAAAGTGGATAGCTGAAAACCATCTTACCCAGCAGAATTATACGAATGAACAACTGGTTAAGATGCTAATATCCTTTTTCCAGGAGACCCATACGCTCAAGAAGGGAATAGACTGTTTTGCTGACATTTGTCAAATGTGGCTTGATGGCTGTTCATTTGTCGAAATGCATGAATGTACATCCTTAGCGATATCGGATCTTGAAGATATATGCAGTAAGTCTATATCTTATGAATTGAGTTTCTTTGTGGGTAGCATCGTTGATATCATCGAGATTAATGATGAAGACATAGTAAATCCATTGCCAAACTTGCTCCTCCTGCAAAGGAGAATGAAATACGGAGTCAAAACTGAGACCGCTGTTTCAATATGCGAGAAAGTCTTTAATGACCGATTTCTTGCAAACTTATTGGCAGAGGAAATAGGCTATGATGCAATCGAGGCTAATAACATCGTAGGAGCTTTGAAATCACATAAAGATGATATCTTGATACTTCTGTCGGACTATCCGTCATTCTTTTCTGCGCGAATCAAATGGGTGTGTAAAGATTAACATCCTTCTGAGCAATATGACACTATAACAAGTCAATTTCCCATTATGTTTATTATGCCACTCAAGGCGCTTCACCTAAAGCGCCTTTTTATATACCAGAAAATCAAAGAAAAGGAGCTGATAAAGCATGAGCCAGCAAGGAGAAGCGGCAGAACAAATCGTCAATATGGCAACTAACGTGACCGTCAAAGGCGTGGAATGTGCGACCAATCTTGCAGGAAAGGGCGCTCTATCCCTTGCCACCTTCCTTATCGCCGTCTTGAAAGATCAAAAGCGCACCAAAGGCAAGGCGCGCATGAAGGCTTTTAACGGCAAGCCCACCAAAGTATTTGTCATCAAAAACAAGGACATGAAAATCTTTGCCGAGGAAGCCAAGAAATACGGCGTTCTCTATGCTGCCGTGGTGAACAAAAAGCAGCCAGATGGTCTGGTGGACGTGGTGGTAAACGCCAACGACGCTGCGCGGGTAAACCGAATTGCGGACAGGTTTGCGCTTTCTACCGTGGATGCAGAGAAGATTCGCGCCGACATCGAGAAATCCCGCGAAGCCAAAGCGAAGCAGAGCGCCGCAAAGGAGCGCACTACGCCGCCCGCCGAAAAGGAGGCGCATACTGTTGACGATAAAACGCTCGATGATATTCTCGGGAAACCCGCCCCGCAGAAAGCGGAGCATAAGCCACCTGCCGACATTACGGAAAAGGTGGCAAACCCTACGAAGGCGAGGACGGAAAGATCGAATCCGTCCGCGCCTTTCTCAAACAGCAAAGAGCGTTCCGACGCGGAGAGTTTTGAGCCGGAGCGCACCCGACCCTCCGTGCGGCAGCAGATTCAAGAAATCAAAGCGGAGCGGCAGACCGAGAAGCAGAAGCAGCCCGCCCGTGATAAAACGCGGCAGACCACGCACAAGCAGCCGCAGAAAAACAAATATAGAGAAAAAGGAAGGTAAATGTAATGGAGAACTTCGACAGTCTGTTTTCAAATCAGCAGCAGTGCAGCGAGCAACCCTTTGATAAAAAACAATGGGCGCAGCAGAAGCAGGAAAAGCGGCAGGAGCTTTACGACACGATTGACGAAATGGCGGACAGGACGCTTTCAGAGCCGGAAATGCTTGCCGCATATATCAAAACGCAGGCGAGGCTTGGCATGACGAGCGTGGCAAACACCTTGCTTATCGCGGCGCAGAAGCCCGAGGCAAGCTATGTGATGAGCTATGACGATTGGACGCAAAAGGGGCGTTCAGTCAAGCGAGGCGAAAACGGCTTTTTCATTCTCGAAGCCAACGGCGAGTACACCCGCGAGGACGGCTCTCTTGCGACCTCGTATGACGCAAAGTGCGTGTTCGACATATCGCAGACTCACGGCAAGCCCATACAACAAAGAGCCACGCTTTCCATGCCGCTTCGCTCCAAGCTCAAAGCCCTTATGACCGACGCGCCCGTTCCTATCAAGCCGTCTGAAAACGTGACTGAGAGCGTCGGCGCGCTGTATTCGCAGGAGGACAACACCATTTACGTCGCCCGCACAAGCAATTGGAACAAGCTGTTCTTTGTGGTGGCGCGGGAGCTTGCTCGCGAAGAGCAGGGCGATAACACCTTTATCTGCGATTGTACCGCCAATATCGTATGTGAACGCTTCGGTGTTCCCTCTGTGCCGTGCGATCAAATCCCCGACGAACTTTCCGCGCTCGATGTTCGTGAGAAGCGCAGCGTACTCGGCATCGTCCGCGAAGCCGCCTGGGATATAAACGAGCGCGTAGACCGCAATCTGTATACCGAGCGTCAGCAAACGCGCAATCAGCCGGAAAGGTAGGTCGTTATGGAAGAAAAACGTGTGATAGAAGTGGACGATTACCAGCATGGGCTTATCATCAATTCCTTGAATGATAAGCGCAACGAGCTTGTGGAACTGGGGCGCGACACCGAGTTTGTAGATGAAACGCTCATAGAGGTGATGGACGCGCCAACAAAGAAGCAGCGGAAAAAATATAGAGAAAAGGAGAGATAACGATATGATCTACTGCATTGAATCGCTTGGAAAAACAACAGAAGACATGGAGAACGCGGACGATGAACAGCCCGAAGGAGGATAAGCGCACAGGCTTCATTCTCATGGGGCTGGGCGTGATACCCGTGGTGTGGGCGGCCTTGATGGTCGCCCCTTTCTTGTCTGAGGGGCTTGCCGGCATTGTGGAGGGTTTTACGTCCGGCATGCGCAATCCCATGAAGGTAACATGGTGCGCCGATTCTCTTAAAGCTATCTGTATATTCCTCGTCATCTACGGAATGAGCCTCAGCGTGTATTATTCCACCCGCCGCAACTACCGAAAAGGCGAGGAGCACGGCAGTGCAAAATGGGGTGACCCGAGGCAGATCTGCAGAAAGTACGCGGAGAAGGACAAAAGCAGGAACATCATCCTCACTCAAAATGTGCGCATCGGCCTGGATGGCAGAAAGCACCGGCGCAATCTGAATGTTCTCGTGGTAGGCGGAAGCGGCGCGGGCAAGACCCGCTTTTACGCGAAGCCGAATGTTATGCAGGCGAACACCTCGTATGTGGTTTTAGATCCGAAGGGAGAAATCCTGCGCGACACGGGCTACCTGCTCGAACAGCAGGGATATGACATTAAGGTTCTTGACCTGATCAACACTTCGCGCAGTCACGGCTTTAATCCCTTTGTGTATTTGCGCGACGATAAGGACGTACTGCGTCTGGTCAGCAATCTTATACGCAACACCACGCCCAAAGGCGCGCAGAGCAACGACCCTTTCTGGGAGCGCGCGGAAACCGCCCTGCTCGAAGCCCTAATCCTCTATCTTGTGAACGAAGCGCCGCCGGAAGAACAGAACTTCCCCATGGTCATGGAGATGATCAACGCCGCAGAAGTAAAGGAAGAAGATGAAGAATACGCTTCCGTTCTCGACGAGCTGTTTGAACGTCTCGCCATGCGCGACCCGGAACACCTTGCGGTAAAGCAATACCATATTTTCAAATTGGCGGCGGGCAAGACTGCAAAATCCATTCTTATTTCCCTTGGCGTCCGGCTGGAGAAATTCAACCTACCGCAGATCGCGTCCATAGTCAGCCATGACGAGCTTGATATTCCCTCACTCGGAGAGCGAAAGACGGCGATCTTCGCCATTATTCCCGACAGCGACAGCAGCCTGAACTTCATCATCGGCATGATGTATTCTTCCGTTTTTCAGGAGCTTTACTATATTGCCGATCATGTGCATGGGGGCAGGCTTCCCACGCACGTTCATTGTGTGATGGACGAGTTCGCAAATGTCGCCCTTCCCGATGAATTTGACAAGCTCCTTGCAACCATGCGCTCAAGGGAAATATCCGTGAGCATCATCATACAGAACATCGCGCAGCTGAAAGCATTGTTTGAGAAACAATGGGAGTCTATCATCGGCAATTGCGATGAGTTTCTCTACCTTGGAGGCAATGAAACAGGAACCCATAAGCTGATTTCCGAATCCTATCTGGGCAAGGCGACAATCGACACCAACACCTATGGCAAAAGCTCCGGCAGGAGCGGAAATTATTCTACCAACTACCAGATTTCCGGGCGCGAACTATATACCGCCGATGAAATACGGATGCTCGACAACAAGTACGCGCTGCTGTTCATTCGTGGAGAGCATCCCATTCAGGATGAAAAGTTCGATATCCTGCACCATCCCAACATCAAACTGACTGCGGACGGCGGTATGCCGCCCTATATGCATGGACAAGCGCCCAAAGCACTTGATCTTTCCGATGTGCTTCTCTCCGGCGAATATGCCGATTATGAGGTGCTGTCTGAGGATGAGATATACCAACTCTATCAAAAAGAATCGGAGGAATAGGAAAATGTCTAAGAAAATGAAACGAATCTTTATTGCGTTCTGCACCATCGCGTTGGTGTTTTCCACTGCTACGACTGCGTTTGCCACTGACGATCCGCTGCAAGTGGTGAACAATCTATCCGAGTTCATCTTCGGCCTGATTCGTGCCATCGGCATGATCCTGCTGGCATTCGGCATAGTACAGGTGGGTTTGTCACTAAAAAGCCATGACCCAAGCCAACGCGCCAATGGATTTCTTACGCTTGCAGGCGGTATCATCATCACCTTCGCCAAAGAAATATTGGGCCTGATTACGGGCTGAATGTGTATTGTAAAATTATACTTTAAATGGTATATTGTAGATGCGGGGACTGCTTTTACCGTGTGCAGGGAAGTTCGCTACCGACCGTTCAAGTGAAAGCAGAAGGAGGAACCGCATATGGTTATAGTATCGATGGACCTAGAAAGCATTTATAAGATTGCTACAATTGTGTTAGCAATATTAATGATTCTTGACCAAACGAGAAAAAAGCCATAATGCGGGTCGCTGTCCCCGTACGGGAGGTGTTAATACACCTCCCGTTTTTTGTCAATGGAGGTGAGAAATCATGAACAGCGGCAACTGGATTATCGATAACATCATGAACGCGCTTAACGTGTGGAACGCCAAGCTGCAGGAAATATGGCTGCTTATCACCCAATCCCCCGAGAGCTTCAAGGGCGGCGGGATATGGAGCGTGGTGGTCAGTATCAACGGCGCGTTGAAGGCCATAGGCTTCGCGCTTCTGGTGCTGTTTTTCGTGGTGGGCGTCGTGAAGACCTGCGGCAGCTTCACGGAAATCAAGAAGCCTGAGCACGCGGCGAAGCTCTTTATCCGTTTTGTACTTGCAAAGGCGGTGGTCGGCTACGGCTTGGATCTGATGATGGCCTTGTTCCGCGTCGTGCAGGGCGTTATATCTACCACCATGAACACGGCGGGCCTTGCCGCGCAAACGGCGGTGACAATGCCCACAGAAATGGAAGCGGCGATCCGGGCGCTGACGTTTTGGCAGTCCATCCCGGCTTGGGCTGTTAGCCTGATAGGCAGCCTTGTGATTATCGTGCTGTCCTTTGTGATGATCATGAGCGTCTACGGGCGCTTTTTCAAGCTCTATCTTTACACGGCGATTGCGCCCATTCCCTTATCCGCCTTTGCCGGAGAACCCTCCGCGAACATCGGCAAGAGCTTCCTGAAATCGTATGCCGCGGTATGTCTGGAGGGAGCCATCATCGTGTTAGGGTGTATCATTTTCAGCGTGTTTGTCTCAAGCCAGCCTGTGGTGGACGCGAGCTCAAGCCCCGTCACAATGGTGTGGGCGTACATGGGCGAGTTAATCTTCAACCTGCTTGTGCTGACGGGCGCGGTAAAGATGGCTGACAGGGTGGTCAGAGAAATGTTTGGATTGTAAAAAGGAGCCTATATGGAAATACGAATCAACAAAGAAATCAGAAACTATACCGAAAGCATGTTTTTCGGGCTGAACGCAAGGCAGTTTATCTTCTCGCTGTTTGCAGTCGGCATAGCCGTAGCAATCTACTTCGGGCTGCAAAATCACCTCGGTACGGAAACCGTGTCGTGGCTGTGTATCCTGGGCGCAGCGCCCTTTGCTGCCCTGGGCTTTCTCCGCTATAACGGCATGCCCGCAGAGAAGTGCATCGCGGCGTTTGTGCGCTCGGAGTTTCTCATGCCCAAGCGACTCACGTTCCATCCCACCAATCTCTACTATGAAATACTGCAACCCACAATTCGAAAGCATGAGAAGGAGGTAAAGAAGAACCATGATTAAAACCCTGCAAAACGTACTCCGGCAGGACAGGGAACGTTTCGTTGTGCCAAAGGGCGTACAGGACGTTATCCCAGCAAGCCGGATTTGGAGTGACGGCATCTTTAAGGCCGGCAGCGCATACACCAAGACCTTCAGGTTTTCAGACATCAACTATGCCATGCTCTCAAAGGAGGATACACAGACGTTGTTCCTCAAATACTGTGACCTCATCAACTCCTTTGAGTGCGGCTCGACCTATAAGTTCACCATAGCCCTCTCCTGCTACAATCAAAAGGCGCTTCGGGAATCGATACTCATGCCCATGCGGGGGGACGATATGGACCAATTTCGCAAGGAATCCAACGCACGGTTTATGGATGAAGCCATAGGTGCGGGCAACTTCCGGCATTTGCGCTATCTTACAGTAAGCGTCAGAAAAGGCAACGTGGCCGATGCCCGCGCATATTTCAACAGAGTTGGCAGCGAACTGTCTGCATACCTTGCGCGGCTTGGCTCCCGTTGCGAGGCGCTGGACGCTTCGGAACGGCTGGAGCTGATCCATAGCTTCTTCAGGCCCGAGGAAGAGAGCACCTTCCACTTTGACGCGGCGGATATGGCGCGAAAGGGACATGACTTCAGGGACTACATCTCCCCCGACAGCTTTGAACTGGAAAAGGACTGTTTCAGGATAGGCGACCGCTACGGGCGCGTCGTGTTTCTGCGGGATTATGCCAACTACATAAAGGACGATATGATTACGGAGCTTTGCGACATAGGCGCAGGCATGATGCTCTCTCTCGACTTCATCCCCATCCCTACGGATGAAGCTGTGCGGGAGGTAGAAAATCGGCTGCTGGGCGTGGAGACGAACATCGCCAACTGGCAGCGGCGGCAGAATCAGAACAATAACTTTTCGGCGGTCATTCCCTTTGACATGGAGGTGCAGCGCCGGGAAAGCAAGGATTTCCTCAACGACCTGACCAACCGTGACCAGCGCATGATGTTCGGCGTGCTGACCATCGTCATTACGGCGGACACCAAGGGGCAGCTCAACAGCTACACCGACGCTCTGTTCACCATTGGCCGGAAGCGGCTGTGCCAGTTTGCCACCCTCAAATATCAGCAGCTTGAGGGGCTGAACACCGTTTTGCCCTATGGCGTTCGTAAAATCGACGCTTTAAGAACCCTCACCACCGAGAGTGCCGCTGTTTTTATGCCCTTCCGTGTGCAGGAGGTGTTTGACAAGGGCGGTATCTACTGCGGCAAGAACGCCATCAGCGGCAACATGATCGTGGTCAACAAATCCAACCTCATGAATGGCTCCTCTTTCCACTTCGGCATCCCGGGATCAGGCAAATCCTTTGGCTGCAAGGATGAGATGACGCAGCTTGCGCTCAATACTGACGATGATATTCTCATCTGCGATCCCGAACGGGAGTATGGCTTCCTGCGGGAGTTCGGGGCGGAGATCATCCACATCGCTGCGGGGAGCCCAGACCACATCAATGCCATGGACATGGTGGAAGGTTATTCAGACACGAAGAACCCCATTGCGCAGAAATCCCAGTTCATCATGTCGCTGCTGGAGCAGCTTGACCAGATGCGGGAGCTTACCTCCATGGATAAGAGCATCATTGACCGCTGCACAGGCGATCTATACAAAAACTACCGCAATGGCGGGCCGCTGCCCACCCTTCCTGCATTGCGGGAACTGCTCCTCACTCAGCCTGAACCGGAGGCGCGCGACCTGGCGCTCTCGCTGGAGCTTTTCACAGAGGGCAGCCTTAACGCTTTTGCCTATCCCACCAATGTCAATACGCAATGCCGCATTCTGGTCTATGACATTCTCGACCTTGGGGAGCAGCTCAAGACCATGGGCCTGCTTGTCATAACGGATGCTATACTCAACCGCGTGACGGAGAACTGGAGGGCAGGCCGCCGCACCCATGTGTACCTTGATGAATTCCATGTTGTATATGAAAACCCATACAGCAGCATGTTCTTCACCTCCGCCTGGCGCAGATTCCGCAAGCGCAACGCCTTCCCCACGGGCATCACCCAAAACGTAGAATATTTGCTGGATAACACATCCGCGCGAAGCATGCTTTCCAACTCGGAGTTTATCGTCATGCACAATCAGGCTGCCAGCGATCGGGAGAAACTCGCTACGCTGTTCAACATCTCCGAGCAGCAGATGAACTACATCACTAATGCTGAGGCGGGGCATGGTCTCATGAAGATCGGCAACGCGCTGGTACCTTTCGTAAACAGGTTCCCGAAGAACACCGAGCTGTATAGGAGGTTGACGACGAAGCCCGGGGAAACGGAGATGTGGGGGTAAAAATGATGATGCAGCGGCTGATATTTGATATTGGCCGCTGCAAAACAATCGATTTCATGATATAATAACTCAATAATATTATACATTGATGGCCCTGAACAGTTTGAAAACGTCATGATATAAAGAGGTGTGAGCATGGAAGAAAAAACATCTACTGAGCAACTCATGAATGAGAATGCATTAACAGAAGCATCAGATACTGCAATTGCAGAATATTTTGACTTAGTAAAGTGCGAATACGAGATAGAGCGTGCAAAAAAACAAAGCTTTGAGAATAGGGCTGGGCTAATCCTTGCTTTATTAGGCGCTGTATGTATTTTCCTTCTGGAGCAAATCAAAATAGGCGAGGTTTTAGGACTCATTACCGCTACAATTAATTTTTTGATTCTAATAAAGATTGTTTCAGGTATCTGTGCATATATAGGTTTTATCTATACTATTGCAATGACAATAAGAACGATAGCAGTACAAAAGCATGATAATTTTGAAGTAAAATCTATCAACGAGGATTTACTTACTGAGCAAAGAATCGGCGCCTTGTGCCGTATAATATTCACATATAGGGACGTCATTGTGCAACATAGGCAAAAAAATGAGGAACGAGCAATAGCATTTCGAAAGTCACTTATTGGAGTGTCAATAATGCTAATATCAATTTTAGTATATATTTCTATTGTATAGGAGGAGAAACAATGAGCAATGATCCAAAAGATACTGTTGTCGATTGGAGAAAGTTAATAAAAAAGGCACCTCCTATCCGACTGCAAACAGAGCCAAAGAATGACAATAATCTGATTACCTCATTGAACGAAGGAGAAAAGAATCTTAGAGGCTATGAGATGTCGACTCTCGGAAAAAACAAAAAATCCATTGGGCATGAACATTTTGCTCATGATGACCAAGAACAAAAGAGGCCGTCAGAATAGAACAAAATACAAGCATAAGCAGCCGCATTTACGGCTGCTTTGTTATATCGTGAGGTGGTAAATTGAAAGACATAAAAACCAAACTATCCGACCGTGCTCTCCGACCGATGACCGACGCCGCACGAGCCCCAAAGGAGCTTATGCGGCGTTCTTTTATCTCCGCAAAGGAGCAGGCGAAAGAGGCCGCGGAGCAGCAACAACCACAGAGCGAACAGCCAGAGCAATACGCCGAGGAGCGTGTGGAGCGCGCAGCCGACGATGCAGCCCACAACGTTGGAGACGAGCTGTTATACCGGGGCAAGCAGCTTGCCCGAAAAGCAAACGACCTGCGAAAACGGTATAAGGAAGCGCAGCGGGGAACGGAGCAAAATCGTTCCTCTTTTTTTCCCTCGGAAAGCGGCTCTGTGAGGCAAGGACGGGAGCGCGTCAGGCGAAGCGTTCAATCCTCCCGCCGAGCGCAGCAGGCTTCACAGCAGGCCGCAAAACAAAGCGTGAAAACGACTATGACGGCGGCAAAGGGCACGATCAAGGCCGCGCAACGTAGCGTAAAAACGGCACAGTATACGGTAAAAACTGCTGAAAAGACGATCAAGACAACGCAACAGGCGGCAAAGGCAGCGCAGAAAACTGCGCAGGCTGCCGCAAAAGCAGCGCAGGTGACAGTACGCGCGGCACAGGCCGCAGCGAAAGCAGCTGCAGCAGCGGCAAGGATTGCAGCGAAAGCTGTTGCCGCATTTGTAAAGGCACTCATTGCGGCAGTAAAGGCGCTTATCGCTGCTATCGCGGCAGGAGGCTGGGTGGCTGTTGTTATCATCATCGCTGTAGTGCTTGTGATTGCTTTGCTGTCGCTGTTTGGCGTGTTTTCCGCGAACGAATCGGCTGACGGAAGCAAGCCCATGACCGAAGCAATTGAGAGTATCAACGCTGAGTTTAAGACCGCCATGCAGACAAAAATCTTCGAATTGTCCTCACAGATGGAGGCTGATGTTACAGAAATCATCTACGAGGGCGATATGGAGAACGCCGAAAGCCTCGTGCCCAATTGGGCGGATGTGGTGGGCGTGTATGCCATAAAGGTTGGCGCAGACGCGGAAAATCCCTCCGATGTTACCACGATGACGCTAGAAAACATTGAGCGGTTAAAAGAAATATTCCACGATATGAACAGTGTTTCCTACCGCACGGAATCAGAAGCCGAAACGACTATCATCACCGATGAATACGGCGCAATTATTCTTGACGAGAACGGCAATCCCATGACAGAAAGCAAGACCACACTGTATATCTACGTCAATGTGTCGAGCATGGACTACCGCGACGGCGCGGATATGTACCGCTTTAACACTGACCAGAACGAAATGCTCGCCGAGCTGATGCGTCCCGATTATTACCCGCTCTTTGCGGAGCTGCTTGGCGATACTGTGGGAGATGGAGGCGAGTATGGCTTTGGCCTTGACATCAATCCCGACCTCCCGCCGAACGAATTGGGCGCGCAGATAGTGCAGGCGGCAAAAAAATATATTGGGCGAAGTTATTCGAGCATGGACTGTTCCGGCCTGGTGCGGGCGGCATACCGCGATTGCGGTCTGTCCTCCATGAACGGGCTGACCTCTACGGGCATGGCGCAGAAGTGTAGGAATATGGGCGTACTGTTCACCGGCTCATCACAGCTTCAGGCGGGCGACCTTATCTTCTTTGCACGGAAGGACGCTTCCCGCGGCGAGGGTTATTGCACGGATATCCGGCGCTGCGGCACAGGTCGCTGCAAACGATGGATGCAGATACATCATGTTGCCATATACATCAACGGCGAGTTCCTCATCGACAGCACAGGCGGCAACAACAGCGTGCAGATACGAAAACATTGGGGCAAGAACGGCTCTGAATGGGAATGGGTATGCTTCGGCAGACCGACCACATAACCACGAAAGGAATATGAAAATGAATAGGCAGACCATCATCAGGGCGGCAATTCTAGCCGCCCTTTCCGTTACCGCTATCGTACTTGGCATTCCTGCTTTTGTTCCACGGGAGCAGGGAAACACATTTGTTGAACTTCAGATCGTAACAACGCCCGAGATCGTGCATATGGAGTTTGCGGCTCCTACGCCTTCCTCTGTCCCTGTTCCCGTCCCCGTGCCTGCGTCAATGCCGGAGGTTTCAGGAAGCCCCGCTCCCGCGCCACCGGCAACGCCCTCCCCAAAGAGGGAGGGCGAATGCTTCTTTACGCTGGATATTCTGAACGATACCATCTCCATCGCATACGGCGTGGAAGAAGCAACGCTCAATAAGACACCGGGCTGGCTTCCGACCTCGGCACTTCCCGGCAAAGAGGGCATGTGCGTGGTCTATGGCCACCGCAACCGAAATCACCTTAAGGTGCTTGAAAAGGTTGAGCGCGGCGATGCCATTACCGTCACGATGGACGAAGGCACGGTCTACACGTACACCGTTTCGGACATCACAATTTACGAAAGTACCGACGATTTGCGGCTTCCTACTGTGGATGGCAAAACGCTTGTGCTGGTGACCTGCTATCCTTTCAGATATAGCGGGAATGCGCCGGGGAAATGCGTCGTGACGGCGCAGCTTATTGGGTGAAAACGATCTTCGATTTGCACCTTTGCAACTTCGCCCAGGAATGATTACAGTGTGATACATAAGGCATTTAGAAAGGAAGATTACAATGCTGTCTTTTGAAAACGTCCTGGACTGTTTTGAACCGGTCATTCAGGCGGAAATCTGCGAAGTGCTGATAACCCGCCATGGATATGTGGTCATGGAGTGGGATGAAGATGAGCGGGAATGGTTCAACGTGACCCATTGCGATACGCCGGAGGCATTGCGGGATACGGTCATCTCGGCATATGAAGGATATCTGCGTCTCATGCTTGTCCCGGATTTTCACGAGCCCACCGAAGAAGAAACGCGCGTGATACAAAAAAGGAGCGCGGCTTTGCGGCTCCTTTGTGATGCACATGGCAAGATGACGGCTATTTGATGCCAGTCTGTTCCTTTTCGCGCAGCGCTTCCAGTACACTCAAAATGAATTGCAGGGACGATTCGTCCGATACGTCCAGCAGGCGCTCGATCTTTCCGCGCGTGGCGTCATTGGGCGTCCTATTCTTTGGAAAAACGACTTCATCCAAAGATATGTTCAGGATCTTCGCAAGCTCAAACAGTATTTCTATGGACGGCTTGCGATGGCCGCTTTCTATGTGCTTCACATGAGTTGGCGATACTTCCAGCATTTCGGCCAGCTCTTCCTGCGTAATCCTTTTGTTTTTGCGCTCGTTGCGGATAGCTTCCCGCAAGGCGGTCAATTCCTGCTCACAGTTCATATCTTTGCTCCTATATTTATTAGCTTAGCGTACCCATATTTGATTGAAAATTAGCTTGAAGTAACTTAAAATATCTCTTAAAGCTAACTTAGTGTGAAGCAAAAGAGCACAGCATGGTGCTTAATAACGCCGCATAAAACTAATGGGTCAGGAGATGATTGCTTTATGTGTGAAGAGAAATGGTTTGAGGAACTGCTGAGGGCGCTGGATGGTCATACAGCAGCTTCGTTTGCCGAAGCGGAGGAAGCCCTCTCACGAGGGTTTCGGCCCTTTGATGAGTTCATCGCTGAAGTGAATCAGGAATTTGTCCGACATAAAAGTGGAGAACAGCGGGGCTGAAACGCCCGCTGTTCTTTGCAAAATGATATATTTTGGAGATTTGTGACAGATTTTTCCTTTCTGGTGTGTCATAATAAATGTGTCAGTATGCTCAAGCGCTTCCATACAAAAATAAATGTGCTGCGAAAGATTTTTGCCGGCTACGGTGTCTATAAAGCAGATGATGTATTCCGGCGCGCGTACTGTTACTTATTCCTAACCTGCACAGGAGGGACGGTTTGGACATCATCAAGTATTTTGAGAGGAATTACAGGCACTTGCTGCTATGCACGGTCATGATGATCAAAGACGTAGACAGGGCGCAGGATATTCTGCATAACGTTGTAGTAACCCTGCTTACAAAGCAGGATGAACTGAGGGATTTAAGGCATCCTGGCGCATATGTAACGCAGTGCATCTATCGCGCAACGCTGAATTACCTGCGAAAGGAGTCCAGATCGGAGGCGCACGACCCTGTGATTCTATCTGAAATATGCCGCCATCCCGATTCCGGTGTTGCATATGATTATGTAGAGTGGGTAATATCGATCGAAGCGCATTTACAAAAGTACAGCCCTGAAATGCGCCAGGTATTTAT